>JAEEGI010007781.1_pt1 | contig 23894 bp, 8 predicted proteins | sample 8958751 | NCBI WGS metagenome assembly JAEEGI01 (sample SAMN16246545, study PRJNA631951) | gut metagenome | biome: gut microbiome; feature: rumen; material: KS-attached | host: Bos | place: Iran: Karaj | collected 2018-10 | reverse complement strand
CTGGAGGTTTTCCATTGCCTCGTCGGATCGCTGGCCACGGAGGTCGATGGTAGGATTGAAGTGTTTGCGCTTCTCGTTGATGTCGTTGTAGATAGACTGGAAGCGGTTGTTCTGTAGGCTGGTCTTGTCGACAGGGATGACCTTTTTCTTGGTGGCCGTGAGGCGAGCCAAGGCGATGGTCATGCGGATGCTGTTGCTCTCTACCACAGCCTTCTTGCCTTTGATTTCAACCACCTCTCCGTATGTGTCCTGCCCATCGATACGGACAATGCTGCCGACAGCGATGGGGTCGGATGAGGTGTCGTCGGTGGGAGCCTGAGCCTTGGTCGTGGCTGTATTGCCGCGAGGGAGAGAGGCCTCGCCGGCACCTTTTTTCACTTTCTCGAGAAGCTCGTCGTGCTGTTCCTGAGCCGAAGCAAGACGCTCAGCCTCCGCCTTCATGCGTTCGCGCGACTGGAGGGTACGCTCGCGCTCGGCCTGAGCCGACCTAATTTCGCTGATGGTCTGCTCGACCGTGCGGTTGGCATCGGTAAGGATCTGCTGGGCTTCCTTGCGGGCATCGGAGAGAATCTGGTGGCGGCGTTCTTCGAGTTGCTCACTGAGACGTTGGTACTTGGAGGTGACTTCGGCGAGAAAAGAGTCAGCCACCTGGAGTTCGGTGCGCTGACGCTCGACTTCCTGCTTGTCGAGTTCTAATTGTTGCAGTTGGTGCTCGAAGTTGAGCATCGCACCGCCCACCTTCTCGCTTGCTGCCTTGAGGACATCCTCGGGGAAGCCGATGCTTTGGGCTATCTCGAAGGCGAAAGAGCTACCGGGATGCCCGATGGAAAGCCGATAAAGGGGTTTCATCTTCTCGGTATCGAAAAGCATAGCCCCATTGCGGATGCCCGGACACTTGTCGGCGAGCAACTTGAGGTCGGCATAGTGAGTGGTGACCACCCCAAAGGCATGGCGACGGTGAAGTTCTTCGAGCAGTGCCTCGGCAATTGCACAACCAGAACGGGGCTCAGTGCCACCCCCCAGTTCGTCGAGCAGAAATAAGGTTCCTTCATTGGCAGTTTCGAGCAGATGCTTCATATTCTGCAGGTGGGAGGTATAGGTACTGAGGTCATTCTCAATAGACTGCTGGTCACCGATATCAATAAAGATGTCGTCGAAGATACCAAACTCGGAGGTCTCGCGACAGGGAACGAGCAACCCACACTGCAGCATGTATTGTATCAGACCAACGGCTTTCAAGCATACCGACTTGCCACCGGCATTGGGTCCAGAGACAATGAGGATATGAGCCTCGTCGTTGAGGTTGATATCGAAGGGCACAACCTCACCTTTGTGGCTGAGGAAGAGCAGGGGATGACGGGCGTCGAGCCAGTTGATTTTGGTGATGCTGTCGACAATCGGACGCCCGGCATGGAGGATGAGAGCGAAGCGCGCCTTGGCGCGGATGAAGTCGATGCGTGCCAGAAACCAATAGGCATTGATAAGGGCATCCAGCTGGGGACGTATCATGTCGGTAAAGCGGGCCAGTATCTTCTGTATCTCATGTCGCTCTGCAAACTCCAACTCTCGCAGGTCGTTGTTGAGTTCCACCACCTCCGAAGGCTCGAGGTAGGCGGTCTGACGGGTGGCGGACTCGTCGTGGATGAGACCCTTGATTTTGCGGCGGTGAGTGTCGAGCATGGGGATGACGAGGCGTCCATTGCGGATGGTCACCTCGGCATTCTCGGGAGCCCAGCCCTCGTGCTTGGCACGGGCGAGCTGGCGGCTTATTTGGACATCTACGTCGTTGCGCTTCTTGGCCATCTGCCGCCGAATGTCCAGCAACGTATCGGAGGCATTGTCGTAGATTTCCCCCTTATCGTCAACAATCTTGTTAAGGTACTTGGAGATAGAGGGATCGAGGTCGACGCGCATGGCCAGTTCGTGAAGCATGGGGTAGCGGACGGGGTCGTCGCGCAGCAGGAAGCGCAGGCACTCCTGGATGGTATGCAGTGAGCATTTGAGGTCAAAAAGGGCTTCCAACTCAATGACAGTATTCGCAATACGCAGTCGGGAGAGTTCTTCGGAGAGGTCGATAAAGTCCTGGGAAGGGAAGCTATTTTCCAGCACCAAAATTTGTCGGAACTCCTCGGTCTGCTGTAGTTCGCGAACCACACGGTCGTAGCTGTTGGAGAACGACATATCGCGAGTCATCTGCACAGCCAAGGCGTTGGTGCATTCGGCAGCCACCAACTCACGAATCTTGGTAAATCCCAGTTTGTCTTCTATGGTCATTTATATTATCCTTAATCAAAATCTAAATAAAAAGGCCAGTGCCGACGGAAGGTTTGCAAGGCTTCGAAGTCGAGCGTGGCGGTCTGGACTTGCGCCTGCTCGGGTTCGCAATGGCTCAACTCCATTCCCTTAAAGTCGATGGCAGCGCAATTGCCGGTATAGGGGATGCCTACACCGTCCACACCTGCCCTATTCACCCCGACCACATAACAGAGGTTTTCGATGGCGCGGGCCTTTAAGAGAGTGCTCCATGCCTCATGGCGAGAGCCAGGCCAATTGGCACAGACCAACAAGAGGTCGTAGTCTAACGCCACGTCTTCTTTGGGGCGTTCTACTCCGTTGCCGGGGAGTTTGTACAGCTCGCTGGCAGGCACACCGTTGCGGAGCCACCTGGGAAAACGAAGGTCGTAGCAGATCGCCGGTTTGATATGCCATCCACGCCACTCAAAGAGTGCCTTCTTGGTGCCTCGGACCAGCTGGCTTGCCTCACTGCTCATGCGGAAGGTGTGCCCCTTATCGTAATAGCCGTAGTTCCCGTCAGGAAAGACCCAATGCAGCCGGTTCACCACGCCTCCATCCTTTTGCCTTACAGTCCATGTACCTACGAAAAGAGCATCGTTCTGCTTGGCCATACGGCGGGCAAAGTCAAGGGTTGCGCCCTCGGGAGGCTCGGCCATGGCAGCCATATTATCAGAGAAACCGGTATTGAATGTCTCGGGCACTACTAGGATATCCATCTTGGATGACAAAGAGCCAAAAGTCTTTTCCACCATCTGGTAATTGGCAGCGGGATCCTCCCAAGCAATAGCCTGCTGAAAGTAAGCAATATGTAATTGAGGCCGTATCATATCATTATTCTTTGTTCTTTCAGTTGCCACAATTGCAGGCATAATACCACAACTTTTTGACCGATGGCAACAGGTTCTCAATTGCCTCCTGATTGTCGAGAGTGAGTGGGCAGTCGCGCAAATCCAACACAACGAGACTCTCGTCCAACTGAGAGAACAATGGCGGAAGGTCGGTTACATAGGTTGACCAAAGCACCAACTCGCGCAACTCCTTCCACTCTGCCATTGACAGGGGTAGGTCCATGAGGGGGTTGCGGCTCAAATCCAGCCGTTGCAACTGGGTGAGGAGGGCGATGCTGTCGGACAAATGGGAGATACGATTACCCCTAAGGTCCAACTCACACAGATTGGTCATCTGGTATACAATGGAAGGGACGGCCTTCAATCGCTTGCCACGTAACTGGAGGACGTAAACCTCGTGTGGGTCGGTCACCTCCTTCAACGACTTATATACCTTGCCCGGCTGTGCCTCAGCCAGGTTTGCCATCAGTAGCAAGAAGAGAAACCAACCCGATTGTCGCATAGCAGTTTATTTCAGATCCTTCATCATTCTCAATGCCTCGGTGCGGTCGTCGTTCAACTGTTTCACCAAGTGTTCCACTCCCTCAAAACGACACACATCGCGTATTCTGTCGACAAACTCGACCGTAAGCACCTTGTCGTAGAGGTCGCCATCATAGTCGAATATATTCACCTCAAACACGGTCTTCTCGAGACCGAAGGTGGGTTGGGCTCCGAAATTGGCCATGCCCAGCCTCATTCCGCCCCCGTCGGGGAGGAAGACCCGGACAGCGTACACCCCGCCAGTGGGCACCACTTTGGTGCTGTCGTCGAGACAGACGTTGGCCGTGGGGAATCCCAAAGTACGTCCCACCTGCCTGCCCTTTACCACAGTGCCCCAAAGCCGATAATGATAGCCCAGCAACACGGCAGCCCGCCGCACATCGCCCGCCTCCAAGGCTTTGCGGACCTTGGTAGAGCTCACTTCAACCCCATCGACACTGAGGGGTGTGTCGACCACAAGAGATACCCCATGGGCTTTCGTCATAGATGGTAGACGGTCGAAATCATTCCGTTGACGATTGCCAAACATATTATCGTAACCCAGCACCAACGCCTTGCAATGCAAACGTCGAAGCAGTATCTGTTCGAAAAACTCGCACGCCGACAGCTGTGCCATCGACGTGGTGAAGGCAATCTCTACCACATCCTGCACCCCACACTCTTCCAACAGCCGATAGCGCTCCTCGTTGGTGTTGACCCGGAACGAAGCCGCCTTCTCGGCATTGAGTACCTGCCGTGGATGGCGGTCGAAAGTGACTACGACTGGACGCAATCCCTGCTCGACCGACACACTTCCAAGCATCTGAAGGATGTGCCTGTGACCTACATGCACTCCATCAAACATGCCCACGGTGACAGCCGTGTAGAATGGTAACTCACTAATATTTTCTAACTTATATATGTTCATCAAATACAATTCGAACTTGCAAAGTTACAAAGAATGAATGATACTGCAAAAAAATATTTCCCTCCATACAACAAAATCGACAACACCGCTATCGGATGACCTATAGAACAACCATGGGGAGCAGCGTATCGTTCACTAAACCTCATCAACACTGAAAAGCCTTAGAGGAAAATGGGATTTCCATACACCGATAAACAAACAGGATAAAACACAAGAAAGAAGATGGAGTAACACTAACATAAAGGCAAAAATATAACAAACATGTATTCAACCAAATAAAAAGAAAAATCAAGACAATTAAAAAAAAAGTTCATTTTCGTGAAACTTTTTTTACAATTTGTCGTTATGTAGAATTAGAAAAAAGAAATAGAGGAATCAAAGGACAGCTATGAGACAATTAAAAATTACCCATTCCATCACCAACCGTGACATCAAGTCGCTCGACAAGTACCTGCAGGACATCTGCAGCGAGGAGTTGTTGACCCCCGAAGAGGAAGTTCAACTAGCCCAGCGTATTAAAAATGGCGACCAAGAGGCATTGGACCGCCTGACAAAGGCCAACCTCCGTTTCGTGGTGTCGGTTGCAAAGCAGTATCAGAACCAAGGGCTCAGCCTGCCCGACCTCATCAACGAGGGCAATGTGGGCTTGATCAAGGCTGCCAAACGTTTCGACGAGACCCGTGGATTCAAGTTTATCTCTTATGCCGTTTGGTGGATTCGTCAATCGATTCTGCAGGCCATTGCGGAGAACTCCCGTATAGTGCGTCTACCCTCTAACCAGTTGGGTGCTCTCAACAAGTTGAAAAAGGAGATCAGCCGACTGGAGCAGGAGCTGGAGCGTCCGCCATCGGAAGAAGAACTGGCTGATATGCTGGATATTCCCGAAGAGAAGATTAAGAGCATCTTAGGCATATCGGGACGCCACATCTCGATCGATGCCCCACTCGTGGCCGATGAGGATGTCAACTTTGTGGATGTGCTGCCCAACGAAGACACCCCACCCACCGACAGTGCACTGATGCAGGAATCGCTTTCACAAGAGATTGAACGTTCGCTAGCCACCCTCACCGAATATGAGCGCGAGGTGATAAAGATGTACTTCGGAATTGGTATGCCGCACGCACTGAGCCTGGACGAAATAGCCATGAAGTTCGGTCTCACCCGCGAACGTGTGCGCCAAATCAAGGAAAAGGGCATCAAGAGACTGCGGGTAAGCAGCAAGAGCAAGCACTTGCAGGCTTATCTCTAACCGTAGCCTCCAGCGACACGATGGATTTGATTCTAAAATATTTCCCAGAACTAACAGGGCGGCAACAAGAACAGTTTGCCGCCCTTAAGCCCTTATATGAGGATTGGAACGCGAAGATAAATGTTATCTCGCGTAAAGACATGGACAACTTCTACGAGCATCATGTGCTACACAGCCTCGCCATAGCCAAGGTGCAGCCTTTCAAGACGATGGCGGAGATTTTGGATGTGGGTACCGGAGGTGGATTCCCCGGCATACCGCTAGCCATCATGTTCCCCCACTCCAACTTCTACCTCATTGACTCTATCGGAAAGAAAATCAAGGTAGTGCAGAGCGTGATAGAACAATTGGGATTGACAAACGTGCGGGCCGAGCAGATACGTGCCGAGCAGGTGAAGGGCGACTACGACTTTGTGGTGTCGCGTGCGGTTGCATCGCTCACAGAGTTCTCCGGCTGGGTACGTGGCAAGGTGTCGGACATCCACTACCACAAGTTACACAACGGTATTCTCTATCTCAAGGGGGGCGACCTGACCGAGGAATTGGCACCCTTTAAGAAAAAGGTTCGGACCTGGGACATCGCCGATTTTTTTGAAGAGCCCTATTTTGAGATGAAAAAAGTAGTCTATTTAAAAATGAATTAGTGACCAACAATCTGTGACCTCAAAACGCTCATGTCGCAGGCGATTCTTTTCTTGTCTCGCGGATTACTTTAATGATATTTTTTAAAGGCTGAACGCCATGAGGGTCTGCCACAGGGCAAACGCATCAAATTTCCAATAGAGAAAATAGATAATCGATGCTCCAGCCAGCCTTGAGACGCTTGGTGACGAGGCTTCCTTTGCCTTTGTCGCGCCTAAGGATGTTGAGCGAGAATTTCCTCACAAGCGCAAAGTTCTCGGCGGCCATGCCGGCACGCTTACGTTGCCGGTCTTCGCCGAAGGACATGTCGAGCACCCAGTGCAGCGAGTTCTCCACACCCCAGTGGCCTCGGATGTACCGTATGAAGTCGGCCTTGCTGTCGAGGCTGCTGATGTACCAGCGGGTCTCTACCGCCTCCTCCTTGGAGACGGCGTTCCACCTGACGGCAGTAATCTTCACAATGGATTGCAGCCCCTTCCACTCATGGTTCTGGCGTATCCATTCCGTAGGCTCGTACACCTTGCAGGAGCGGGTCTCCACACGTCCGTGGCCCTTGTCCACCTCCTCCGACTCGGACACCGGTGCCGCCTCTCTCTCCATCAGTTCCGCATCCTGCAGCAGCGTGCCCTGGTTGCCCTTGAGGGCAAGTATGTAGTCCGCCCCGCCGTCGACTATCTTCTCCGCTATGGCGGTCTGCGTACCCATCGCGTCAATGGTTATTATGGAGCCTTCGACGCACAGCATGTCCAGCAGCTCGGGGATTGCCGTTATCTCGTTGCTCTTGTCGCGCGTCTTGCGCTGCCCCAGGCAGATGCCGTTCTCCACGCTCCATGCGTGGACGAGGTGGATGGCAGGGTTGTCGTGGTACCCGTCGCGGCTCCCGCGGACCGTCTTGCCGTCAATGGCAATGACCTTTTCTGTCGCCCCCTCCGGCCTCAATCCCTCTGCCCACTCCAGAAACAGACGTTCGAACTGACGGAACCTTATTGCCTGGAAAACGCGGTTTATAGTGTCGTGCGACGGTATCCCGTTCGGAAGCCGCAGCCTTTTCTTCAGCGTCTGGTAGTGGAACCTGCCGAATTCCTCTATCGCTTCGTAACTCTCGGCTCCGCTGGTGACGGCGAGTACCGCCAGTATCACTATGTCGGCGAGAAGGTGCTTGCTCCTTCCCTTCACTCGGGGGTCGTGCAGCCGTGCTGCTGTCTCGTATAAACTTGCCATATCAACTTGGGTTGGTTATGGAAGTATAACGTCTGCCGTTGTGATATATTACATATTGACACACAAATAATTATCAACACAAGGCACAAAAAATTGTTCATATCGTGCTTTTTTTCAATCCAACGCGGAAACACCTGTTTACAACTTGGGCAACTTTGTTAATATCGTGGTGATTTTTAAAAATTTCATGCGTTTGCCCTGATAAAAACTCACATTTTTTGGCGCAATAGAAAAAAAGTTGTATCTTTGTATTTTCTCTTTTAAGAGGAAACAGCAACATATAACAACAAAGAAGACGTTGACATAAAGAGGATTATGAACGAACATGACTCTACCATTAAAATGACAATAACAATAACAATCAAATAATAACAATTAAAACCAACAACTATGTTTTTCCAAGTTTATGGGGCAAATGCCTTTATTCAATGGGGAATGCTGCTTGTCGTGCTGGCAGGCTTGATTCTTTGGAATGAATTTGCACGCCGCACCAAGATGGGCGGCGCCATCACCTTCTTCGTCATCCCCGTGTTGCTGACGGTCTACTTTGCGGCCATCGCCATCTGTGCACGTACCGGGGCAGAATGGGCTGTAAACAACCAGACGCACATCTACATGAACGGATGGTTCCACTATGCCAAACTCTATGCAGCACTCACTGGCTGCATCGGCTTTATGATGATTAAATACAAATGGGGTATCGGTGCCAAACATTGGTTCAAGCCCTTCCCCTTTGTCATCGTCGCCATCAACATCCTTATCGCCGTGGCTTCCGACTTCGAGAGTGCCGCTATGGGCTGGAACAAATGGTGGCTCAGCAGCGAGGGCGTGTGGCTGTATGGTGGCTGGCACAACGTCTTCAACGGCGTGGCCGGTATCCTCAACATCTTCTGTATGACCGCATGGTGGAACGTCTATGCCTCCAAAGACAAAAAAGACATGATTTGGGCCGACATGACGTGGGTCTATATCGTCATCTACGACATCTGGAACTTCGCCTACACCTACAACTGCCTGCCCACCCACAGCTGGTACTGCGGCATCGCCCTGCTGCTGGCTCCCACGGTGGCGGCTCTGTTGTGGAACCGTGGCGGCTGGATTCAGAATCGTGCCAACACATTGGCTATCTGGTGCATGTTTGCACAGGTGTTCCCTCTCTTCCAAGAGACCTTCAAGGACGGCCGCCAGTGGTTCAGCTGGGCCGTGCTGCCCGTGCAGTATCCTGAGGGCGTAGAGACCATCAAACAGCTCTACGACGTCGCCGGCGGCGAAGCTGCCACTGTTGGAACCACTGTAAACATCGTGGCAGCCAACCCCACCATGATGACTATTATCAGCGCATTGGCCTTAGTGACCAATATCATTGCCCTTGCCTACATTATTTGCGTGTCTAAGAAGCGTCACATCAATCCTTACAAAGAGGATGTCTTCGTCAATCAGAAGTACTACAAGGACGCTATGGCTCGCGCCGACGTGGATTAACGGCTACTCCTTCTAAAAAAAATGCCCTCGGGGAATTATGTTCCCGAGGGCTTTTTTTATCCTGAGTAAATTCTGCAGAAAAAAAATTGGATAATTATCTAAAAAAACGTATTTTTGCAAGTTAAATATAAAAGCAACGACACTTGCAAGCCATTATTAAGCAAAATAATGGCTTGCATGAAGCAATTTATCAATAGAAGAAAAAAATATATAAATATGCCTACTAGTAATCTTTTTGACTGGAAAAAAAGAGTGGTAAAAATCTTTCATTCCACCTGTGTCTTCCTCTTCGCAACTATTATTTTCCCCTGCCAAACGGCTTGGGCGCAGGGGAGCAGCGCCACCCTCACGCTTACTCCCAACTTTGCAAACAATACGGTCACTGTCAGCGTTAGTGGGACCTATGCCGATGGCGACACCCTGTTCTATACATTCAACGGGGATTCCCCATCTTTTTCAGACAGCTACGTCCTACTCGCCAACCCAGTTATTCCTGTAGGAACTGTCGGGACCACCCTCACAGTATCGTTGGGTCAACGGACAGATGAGACGGAATCGTGGAGCAGTGATGCCACCCAGTTGGATCTGGCACGTTACGCTACACCTGAAGTGAGCTATAATTATGCCAACGGCTCCTTCACTGTCGACAATGTCAGCCAGCTTGTCAATGAGACAACCGAGACACTCACCCTCTTCCTCAATGGTGATGCCACCACAGTCTCTACTTTTGCCATCGGAAGCAGCTACGGTTCGACTGCAATCACCTACTATTCAACCTATAGCCTCCACTTAGATGGCAACAACCTCTTCCCCTCATTGACAACACCTGCCAGCACCAACCGCTATCATCTGCCTGTGGCAATGAACTTCCGTCCTCGCACCATCACGGGTGCCGGCACCCCGTCGACAGGCCAGTTTGCCTCCAACAGCGGCACAGCTTTCTATGTCAACTACAGCCACTTTGCCGACAACAATCTAGTTGACCCGTCGCCTTACGATGCCAACACCTACGACGAGGTGTGGAGCAGCTCCACCTCATTCTCTATTCCCCAATCCGTCTTCAAGGTAGTGGCTGGCCCCCAGGGTGGGACCAACACTCAAGCACTTACCCCCAACACAGGCAGCCTGTTTCCCTCTCCAGCAGTGCTGATCGACACCACCTATAGCGATAAGGTTATCCTGTACTACCAGCACGAAGGTACCGACAACTACCTCCACGTTGCCAACGGCAGCCTCGAAAACACCCATACCTTCGACTACAGCTGCCTCTGGAGCCGCGATGCCGCATACGACTACTACTACCAACGGGTGAACGGCACCAACTATTACCTCTATTATTATCAAGGCGAACTGATGTTGACCAACTCTTCTTCCTATGCCACCAGCTGGAGCCTTTCAAACCACCGCTTGGAGCGGAGCGACAACCACACCCTGGCACTTGCTTTCAACCCTGCTAACAGCCGCTGGACATTGGCGCAGAACGGTAATACCGATGTGGCATATCAAGCAAAGCACACCCTCCACCACTCAGGCACCTACTACGACCTTACCGGATGTCTTTCCGACCCCATAGCCATCAACAACGAAAACATTGACCATGCCCCTAATTGGGTGGCCATGAAAGAAGGAACCACTCGTTCCTTCTCTACCCGTCCCAAGGTGAGCCTCAACATCTACACTCTTCCCCGCCACGAGCGCTATTCTCTAGCCGTCGACGGTGAAACCACCTCACCCGAGTTCTTTTACTACGAAGGCATCTCCTATTCCCGCATCAGCGACATCCCTAGCCGTTCAGAATCTAAGAACATTCTCGACAGCCGCGACTTCGTGACCGGGCAGAACAGCACCGACGAGCGTCTGACCGTTGAGTGGCATGTGGTCAACGCTGAAGGCGAAGAGGTGACCGACGCACCGTTCACACTGAATGCGTCGAGCAGCAACAACACCTTCCTCTCCACCCTGACCCGCACCGGCAGCCTATCGGCCCCCGCCACCTACTATCTGCAGGCCACTATCGACTACCAGCTGGACGGCAACCGCAACTACAACATACCCATCCACGCCACCGCCACCAGCAACCGCCTGCCCGTCATCGCAGAGCAGACCACCACACAAGCCTCCTGCGTCGGCAACGGTGAGGATGCAACCTCTTTTGAGTCGGGACGCTACTACTTGCTACGCACCCTCGACCCCGACCACGGAACAGAGGCCTACCTTTCGGTCGATGCCAACGGCAACGCCGCTCTCACTCTCAATCCCGAAGCAGCCCGCCTCTACCAAGTATCGCAATTGTCCAACGGATACTACACGCTGGTCAACGCCGCCCTTACCCGTGAAAACAACGGCAGCCCCGCCTACCTCACCTCCAACAGCCAACAGTCGGCCTATAACTATAAATATCACCCCAACCTAGTTGCTGCCACCATTACCTCTGCCGATGCAGGAGACGGTAGCAACCAGTTCCAACTGACCCACTACGCCAACGGTGAGGGCAACGCCACCTATTTCACCATTACGCCTCGTAGCGTGCTAGAGGCCTCCCCCGCTCCCTACGCCACCACCATGTCGCTGATACCTGCCGAAGGTGCGATTGCCCAAGGCAACACCCTGCGCCTGCAGCCATACGACATCAGCCGCATCATCGACCATAACAACAATATTTTGCAAAGCGACCTCCAGCACTACTATGCCCAGCGTTGGCAGCTGGTTGACGCACAGCTCCTGCCTCCTACCATCACCATGAATGCCGTAGGCCGCACCACCATCACCGACCTTGAGGGTCACCAACAGGGACTCTACGGCACCTTGCACTACCGCGTGCGTGAGAGCGAGAACGACGAGTGGGGTGCCGTGCAGTCCGTCACCCTCAGCGAGACGACTTACAGTGTTGTGCTGGAAAACCTCAACGAGCACAACGAGGTAGAGGCTTGGAAGAGTGCCGACAACGCCCACAGCTATCTCGCCACGTCCGACATCACCTCATTCATCGTCCGCAAGATGGCAAGCCCCGTAATCAGTGTCGATGGCAATGTGCTCACCATCACCTCAACCGCCGATACCGATGCTCCGCAAGCAACATTCTATTACACTAATGTATATAATGAACTTGACGACAACCCCGCCGACACCGCTGCATCAGGTTCCAGTACCTATTTACGCTACGACTCTCCTATCACCACTTACGACCACCTTACTTTCACAGCACGTGCCTATGCACCCAATTGGTTGGTATCCGACCCCGTACAGTATGAGTTTCTTCCCTTGCTACAACTAGGCACCGACGGCGGTCGCCGCACCGACGGCAACATCTCGCTGGTGGCCTACCTAGGCACCCCCTCCCTGGAGCAGTACAACTATGCAGTCTGCGGCGAGTCAGCTCCGATGAGCTACGTCAACAGCCTTCTCTCTACCGACCAATATATCATCCGTTACACCACCGACGGCAGTGAGCCCGACGAGACCAGTCCCCAGCTGACTACCACCTCCACCGATGGTTCCTACTGTCCTAACTATCCCACCGAGCCTTACACCCTCACCCCTGGGGCTGTGATCCATGCCATCAAGGCGAAAGCCTATCCCAGCGAGGGCAGCCACTATCGTCCCTCACCCACTCTCACGCTTCTGCCTGGGGCACAATACCTGACCGTCACCTATATAGAGAACAACCCGAACCTATCCCAAGGTGCCGATACCAATATCATGTGCCATATCACCACTGGCTCACTCCTAGAGGTAACTAACTCGACAATCACAAATACTACCGACAACAGCTTCCTCTGGATGTCGGGCTCTCAGGGTGCCAACCGCCATATCCGCAACGCCAATACCAACAAGTACCTCGCCCTCACTGTCACCACAGTCAACGGAACCGAGACTCGCACCCTCACCGCGGCCGAAAGCGCCATCGAGCGGGTCGACGCCAACAATATCCAAACCTCTACCCGCTGGATTTGGACGGGCGAAGCCACCTCAAGCGCTAATGAGGCCGGCTACTACGAACTGTATTCCACGCTTGGCATCACCGAGGGTACGCCTACCCGCTACTACCTCACCTTCGACCTCACCAACCATGCATGGATCGCCATGACCCAGGATGAGATTGCCAGTGGCAATGCCCAAACTCCTGGACGCTACCAGACGCAAGTGGCCTTCCGCACCCGACTGGTCGACTATCAAGGAGGCGACGAGTTCCAGGCCCTCTCCGCCGACCTTTACGCCCTGCAAGGGGACGAATGGGTCACCCTGTCCGACCAAGAACACACCGGATGGGCTGCTCTGAGTCCCGGCAAGCAGTTACAGCTACGTGCCGCACTCAACGGAAACCTCATACACTACTCCCCCAACACCGATATCAACATCATCCGTACCGGCTATGACAATGGCGAAGATCCCTTCGATGCCGACCGCTACCAACCCTGGCAGCAGTGGCATATCTTCTACGACCAGCAGATGGGAGCCGAACGTTATGTCAATCACTTCACTCAAGTGCCTGGCTACTCAGTCACACCCGAACACGGAGTATTTGACGAACACACCGTCGTTCAATGGCAGAACGGCAACGGCCAAGACCTCGGCGACGGAGGCTCTTTAGGCAACCTCTTTTCTGTAGTCAGCATAAATGGTGACCGCATCACCCTGCAACGTACCAACACGGTCAACGTCAGCCTGCCTGATTTCGGTAGCCTGGTGAAGGCCGACAGTTGGTACAATACCGCTTACGCCAATTCGGGCATCCTGCATTTCGACAACAGCGTCCGCCTCGTTGCCGAGGGCACCGCATCGCACCCTGACTACAATGCCGACCAACGCACCCGCATCGTAAGCCACGACAACCAATACCTCTCAGTCCTTCCCAACCAAACGACCAACATCAACTCCACCGACTACCCCTACCTAGTCGGACAGCCCCAAGTGAAAGCCCAACCAGACTATACCAACCAATCGGTCTGGCTGGTCAGCAAGGTGAACGACAGCCCTCTCAGCCGCTACACCATCTCCTCCGACGCCAACAGCCACCGTCGTCTCTGTCATCTGCCTGACAACGACTATACAGCCTCTGACGATATCCACAACGCAGTGTATGTCTACGACACCACCTCGCCCGAGGCGTTCAACTACAACCTGACCCACAACAACCCTCTGCTCAGCCACAACGAGGACTACCTGCACTTCGATATCACCCAGTACACTGCCACCGACAACAACTATGCGGTACTCTCGCCCTACTACAAAGTGGCATCCTCCAATCTGGCTGCCCACCTAGGCCTAGCCAACCACAATAACGAACACCTGTGGATGCAAGCCTACATGGGGAGTGTGGCCAAAGGCGACGAAGAGCTGACCTTGAGCCAAGCCGCCTTCTGGAGTGCTCGTTGGCAAATGGAAGAAGCCTGGCTCACACCCCCCGACGTGGACATGACCCCCAACGGAGTGGTCACCCTCAGCCACCACCTGCAGCCTACAGCCGAGGCCAACAGCACCGACCTCTACTTCTACTATACCCTTGGCAACGACATGCCCACCTTCACCGGCACCACCCCTGATGGCGACGGCCTCGCCCCCACCGCCAATCTTGCCCCTGCCGAAGGAACCCTGCTTTACGACCCTCAACACAAGCCCGTGTTGACCGAGAACCAACAAATCAACGTGGTGGCCGTGCTTACCCAGGCCCTGGCCATCTCCGACTCCTACACCGTGAACCCACACATCTCCTTGCCTTACTCTTTTGTCGCCGTCAAGAGTTTGAATCCATGGTGGGCCGACGACGACAACACTGTGGTATCCTTCGACCGCGAAGGAGGCGACACACTGGTTGTGAGTCGCGGACTGGGCGAACCCAACTACGACTCCACCAGTATAGGCTATACCCACTATGCAGCCACAAACCAATACACCCTCACCAACTGGGAGAACGAATCCTACGCCATACGTGCCTACCAGCACAATAAGCTGCAGAGCGATGTACTGCTTCGCATCCACAACACAGCCCTCGTCGCCACCATTGCCAGTGCTACCATCACCGAAAACCTTGGCAGCATCCAGCTTCGCGTTGGCACTCAAAACAACCAGCACCCCCTCTCTAACTATTATAAGGTATATTACTATATAGGTGATAACGAACCGAGCTCCCTCAGCGACTGGACCATTATCGACCCCTCTGCCGAAAGCACTGTCACCTTCGACGAGCAGAGCCATGAAGCCTTGTTCACCATCGGCAACATCGACCTCTCCAATGGGCCGCAACGCATCACCGTCCAAGCCCTGCCCAACGACCCCAACCCCGAAACACGCTTCTACTCACCCTCCAATGTAGCAAGCCGCTACCTCATTCCCACCCTTAATTCCAACACCCCACTTGCCAGCGGCGACGGTACCTCCTCCAACCCCTATCTCATACAGAACGAATACGATCTCCTAGTCCTAGCATCCAACCACACCTACTGGACTGGAGGCAACCACTTCAAAGTCACCGCCCCCATTGCATTGGCAAGCGACAATGCCGACCTCTTCACTAGCATCGGCAGCAGCACCCAAAAATTCGACGGCCACTGGGACGGCGCCTACCAAATCCTCAGCAACCTCAAGCAGCCCCTTTTCGGGGTCTGCTCCAACGCCCATATCTACAATGTTATGGTCGACGAGTCCGAAATAGTCTCCAACTCCAATACACACGTTGGCGGTATCGTCTGCACCGCCGAAGGCGAGACACGAATCTACAACAGCGGCCTGCTCAACAGTGAGAAGGAACGGACTACCAGCGTCACCAGCAATGCCGGTCCCTCGAACGGCACTGCATCTGGTATCGTAGGACTCCTCAAGGGCGGCAGCCGTGTGGTCAACTGCTACAACTTTGCCCGCATCGTTGGCAACAACACCAACAGCGCTGCCGGCATCGTAGGCATGGTAAATGCTAACGACTACTCCACCAAGACCGCCCCCAAATCTATCGTGTTCAACTGCATCAACTATGGCAAACTCGAGGCTAGCGGTAATAAAAGCAATTATCCCGTAATTGGCTATTACAACAACTATAATAATTCTAACCAATACAACTTTGTCGTAGACAACCTCAACCAATACAACTACTACCTTGCCGACGAAACACTCTACGACCTCACCAAGTTGGTTAGCAACGGTGCATTTGGTGCCGAAGAGCATTTCCTCAATCGCTACGAGATGTACCGTAGCGTGATGAATATCAACCACGACCGCTGCGGTTGGTGGGTCAATGCCCCCAGCGGCAGCATTGCCACCAACACAGCCGACTATTACACCGACCTCATTGCTGCCGACAACAACCATATAGGCAAATGGGTGCTCAACACCTCCATTGCCCCCTATCCCATCGTGCAACCCCGCTACGAGGTGAGCACCGATGGCGAAGGCGAGAGTGCCACTACCTCCTACAGTCCCATCTCCTATCCCTCAGTCATCAACCCTGGCTATGCCGACGCTTCCACCGAGGCTCCTGCCTACGAAGGCAAACGTCTCGGCACTCTTGCTGTCACCCTGTCGGTAGGCGACCATGGCTCCAGCACCTTCACCACCCATCCCAATGCCCCTGTCGATATTCCCATCACCGACATGGACACGCTACACCACGACTTCAACTACCGCAAGATACAGTTGCCTTACTTCCAAGACTATTTCCGCGATGCTAACAATAAATGGAAGACCATAGTCACAGAAGAGAACGTTGATTGGGTCGTCACTGGCTGGAAAATCACCAGCGTCACTGCTGGTGGCCAGACCTACACCACCGGTGTCTGCCCTGCCCACTACGACTATGCCGACCGCAACGACGTACAGAAGGATATCTATGCTGACGACAACCGACGGGTATTCGCCCAAGGCGGCTTCTACAATGTCCCCTACGATGTAACCGCTATCACACTCACCGCCTACTGGGGCAATGCCTATTACCTCTGTGAGGAGAAAAACGACTCGTACTATAATGGCAAGAACACCCTGGCAGACAACCCCATGTATGGTGCAGCTAAGAAAAAGGCATTCGGCGTAACGAAGACCACTACCCAGCCTAACAGCCGTACTTCCGTACGTAACCTTATCAACACCATCCCCACTGGCAACACTGTCTACGATGCCGCACTCGTGCTACTGAGCGACTGCCACTTAACCAACACAGAAAATAATAACACTTCTAATTCTTTCTTCACTGGATCACAACGAGCCTTTACCATCATGTCGCTCGATGAAGACAACGACCACGAACCCGATCACGTACTCTATCATTACTTTAATGGACGACAGGGATTCAATCCCATCCGGTTCGACAACGTTGTCTATGCCGACTTTAGCATGGCTGGCATGACCAACAAATTTGCCCAGCACTTGGGTATCGTCTGTCCCATCGGCCATTTCGAAATTACCGAAACCGCTCTCGCCCGCTTCTACCAGTTTGAGTACGACAACCGCGGAAACGGCACCGTAACTAAGGAAAAAGCCCCGTTCATTCTCAACAGCGGAGTCTTCGAGCAATTGCTATCTGCCCAAAACCAAGACGGCAACATTGACAAAACCCTCTACATCCAACTGGGCGGACACCTCTATCTTCCCTTCTTCGGTCAGGGATGCAACCCAGGTGGTACAAAAAAACAGACCTACCGCTGCCCTGTCGTCGTGACAGGTGGCGAATACGACAACTTCTACCTCTCGGGCTACCTCATGTCTAGGAACAACACCGACACCGCTACCGCCCGACTCTTTGCCTGTGGTGGCCGATTCCATCATTACGCCTCGGGTGGGTATGAAGAAATACGAGGCGATATTGCTGTCCAAGTGGATCACATCATTGCTGACGAATTCTACGGAGGCGGCATCAATGCCACCTACCCCGTGGGAGGTAATATCTCGGTGCAGATAGACAATTCCATCGTATGGAAGACCTTTGCCGGCGGCCCCAAATTTGGCGATATGGCAAGCGAAAAGACTGTCACCACCACCGCTACCAACACCTATTTTGGCGAATACTACGGTGCCGGCATCGGCGGCACCGCCCTCGACCGCGTAAACAAACTCGACAACTACTATCAAGAGGATGTCTTATCTTACTCTCCCCCCTATACGAAAGGCCAATATGTCAGTAATCTTGGCGTGTTGATTGACTACGACTTTGAGTTTATGCCATGGAGCAACAGTGCACAACACCTCCGCCGTTTTTATTTCCGCCATGCCAAACTATCAACCGCCAAGACCCACACGGTCAGTTCCGCCCTCACCGGCTGCACTGTCAACAACAACTACTACGGCGGTGGCTTTGTCGGATCTGTTGAGGGCACTGCGACCAGCGTCCTCGACAGCTGCACCATCAACGGCAGTGTCTTTGCCGGTGGCAATAGCGGCACGGCTCCCAAGGCACGGGTTTACGATATGGTTAGCTCGTCCGATTTGCCCACATACATAAGCGGTGTATACATCAACACCAACAAGAACCTCAAAGCCACCAGCGAGGAATACACCTGGACCAACGACCAAAACATTAGAAGTGGCAACAAATACATAAACGAGGACAGCCACCTCATCTATAGCGCTACCAGCCTCTCCGACCTAGGTCGTTGCGCATCTACCAACCTAACCATCAAGGGTACCACCCTCGTGCATGGCTCGGTGTATGGTGGTGGCAACGAGGCAGTGACAGGTGCGGTTGCTTCTACCAGCAGCACCAACACCACCCAAGTGTTGGTAGAAGGCAACAGCCATGTGGAACGTGACGTGTTCGGTGGTGGCAAACAAGGCATGGTCTACGGCTCCAGTACCGTTGTCGTAGGTGCCAGACCCGATGCCAACGAAGCCAACGATAACGCCACACTACACCGTCCTTGGATTGAAGGCGACATCTACGGAGGCGGCGACACCGCCGATGTACGGGGTAACACCTCTGTCACCCTTTACGAAGGCATGACCGGCCCCGTTTATGGTGGTGGATGCACGGGCTCAGTGCTCGCAGGCAACAGTGCCGTCACCCTGCTTGGAGGTTATGTGGGCTATCATCCTTCCGAAGAGGAGGGCACCATCCTCTACGACGCACCTCAGCCCCGCACTGACGAAGGACTGATGTACTACGGTGTGTTCGGTGGTGGCTACGGTCTAGGCACCACCATCGATGGCACCTCCTCAGTGACCATCGGCTCGGATGAATCAATGAACGGCGACGTTCACGTCTATGGTTCCGTCTATGGAGGCGGTGAAGCCGGACAGGTGGGCGGTGGTTATAAGACTGACGCTGCAGGCACCTTTGTCTACAACAGCGACACCCGTACCTACTCTGCCCCGACCGAAACCTCTACCGAAGACATTCATTATTCTTATATCTCCCCTGTTTGGACAAGAGACTACGTCTCCACGGTAAACGTGCTTTCTGATAACATCAATACTGTCCACATCGCTGGTGCCGTCTTTGGCGGCAGCCGTGGATATGCCGTATCCGAACAGCTCGACCTCAACGAAAACACCGAGCATTCGCACCTATCACCTATCGCTGGTGCAGTCTACGGCAACACCCAAGTGAACATTGGCACCCTGAATGGTACTGTAGCAACCGACAAAATCCAAATCGGCTCTATCGACTACTACACTTCCTACGCCGATGCCAGCCAATACGGACTATTGAAAAGCGATATCTCACTCTATTCAGGTGCCATACTCTACGAACAGGGTCTTTATGTCTACGACGTGGACAACCTCTGCTACCGACAGGTAACACCTAGTAGTGAGCTGACTATCGTCAACGCCCTTACGCCCAATAATGGAAGCAAGGCCATCAACATCAGTTCACCCTATATGGACGAAGATGCCATCTATTTCCTCAACACCGGCCGTGTGGCGGTGGCAGGTGGTGGCGAATGTGGCCCCGTTTATGGCAACAAGATATTCAATAGTAACCATATTCTTCAAGAATCTGCCTCACGCTTCGGTAGCACCAAAGGCAATACCGAAGTCAACATATACTACGGCACCATAGGCGACGTGCAGCACGAAGAAGTGAATGGCTGTGTGTACGGCGGCGGTCTGAGTGCCAAGGTCGACGGTACTGCAACTGTCACCACCAACGGTGCCAACGCTTGGATTCGTGGCGACATCTATGGTGGCGGATGCATGGGCGAGGTGCTGGCATACAACCGCAGCTCCGCTACCGACGAGGCCGTGGCCACTTCCAACCAATTTGTCAAGGGATGGGCACGTAATGTACACGGCGGAAGCAACCTCACCGACCACAATACAGGATGTAAGAGCCTATTAACCGTGGGTGCCACCGGTCAGGACAACCATCTCACCTTGGTGAGCGAGTCGGCATACGGTGCCAACGGATTCTCCCCCTCTAAGAGCTCGTCTCAAGTAATCATTGAGAGCGGTATGATTGGCTTTGTGCATCCCGGCGAGGCCATCAACCATTTAGGTGACGAAATGGAGGGAACAGAGAATGTGGTAGTCAACCAGCAGCCTAATCTGCCGTACGAAGGTGCTGTATATGGTGGCGGATTTGGCCCCCAGGCTTGGGTGACCAACACCGAGGTTACTGTCAACAACGGTGTGATTCGCAACGGAGTGTTCGGTGGTGGCGAGCTAGCCCCCGTGGGTGAGATCTCCACCGACGAGAGTGGAAGCATATTCACTTATCACGGCTTCAATAGCGACCGCACTCCCAATGATATAGTATATCATTACATTACTTCTCCGACACCCCGCACCCAAGTCACCATCAATGGAGGACAGATGAGCATGGTGCTAGGTGGCGGACGTGGTTACACTGGCTTTATGGGTGTGGTATGCACCACTCCTGGTACCATTTTGGGAAGTACCCAAGTGACCATCGCTGGCGGCACCATCAACTCTGAAAACTACGACAGCGACCTCGGAGCCGGCAACGTCTATGGTGGCGGCTTGGAAGGCGTGGTGACCGAGAACACTAATGTCGTTCTCAATGGTGGCACCATCCAAGGTCACGCCTTTGCTGGCGGCCGTGGCTACAATCAAGCCATGACCGGTATATACGCAGAGACCAAAGAGAACGCATCCATCACCAACCGTGCCTCGGCCGACGCTGGCGATGTCTATGGCAACACCCATCTTACCGTCAACGGACAATCCATTGTAGAATGTGGCGTATATGGCGGTGGCGAGGGCCTTATTTATAAGAATTCAGCCAACAATCAGACCAACACCGTCGCCACCGTCCATGGCAACGCCTTGGTTGAGATTACAGGCGGCACCCTCGGAGGCGGCTACACCTTCGGCACCCTCGCCAACAAGGGCAGCTATGCTGGCGGACGGGTGGCCAACGTCAATGGCACAGCCGACATCTATGTTAGTGGCACGGCCAACGTGGCTGCGGTCTACGGAGGCAACGACATCAGTGGCTCGGTATTGGGACGCACACGCACCCTCACAACCCAGAGTGGTACATCGCTCGGCGACACCTCCACCACTTATGTAAGCATCACCGGCACACCCAAGGTGGGTCGGGTCTTCGGTGGCGGCAATGGCGACTATCGCGACGTGTTGTACAACAACCCCAACCTGGCTCATCTCAACCTTAGCAGTCCGACCCAGCCTGCAACTTATGTCGATATCAACATCACAAGCACCACCTATACCAACGACCAACCCACCGGATATGTGGGAGCAGCCTTTGGCGGTGGCAACCAAGCTTCTGTCGACTCTGCGCTGGTAGTGTTGCATGGCAAGGGACTTGTCGACACACTTTTCGCCGGTGGCAATGGGGCTACCGTCGCACAGAGCGCCACAGTCAGGGCTCTGGCCAATACCGTGGACATCGTCTCGAGCGAACCTGGCTACAATGTGGGCCAGCTCTTTGGTGGCAACAACCAAGCAGAAATGGCCATACTGCCCAACCTCGACCTCCGGAGCGGTGTCTTCAACCGCATCTTTGGCGGCGGCAACGCAGGTGCTATGACTGGTCTGCATCCCCTCACCGACATCAAGGGCCAAGAAATCACAGGCCTCAGCACCTACGTGCTGGTCAACAGTCAGCTAGTGACCGTCCGCAACGGCCTCTTCGGCGGTTGTAACCAAGCCGATGTAAGGGGCGGCACCTACGTCGATGTACGCAAGACATCGTCTGACAACGGTTCGGACGATGCCACCTCTTATGGCATCTACCGTCTCTTCGGCGGTAATGATATCAGCCGAGAGGTGCACAACAGCCGCATCGATGTCAACGGCGGCACCATCCACAATATCTTCGGTGGTGGCAACGGCTACTACCTCTACGAGCCTGCCGATGGTGGCACCTATAACGCTTACGACTATGCCGAGAATGGCACTCGAGGCGAACTGGTGGCTTACTACACTTCTCATGCCCCCACGGTCGATTCCACCCAGGTCAACATCTGGGGCGGTAATATCCGGTCTAATATCTACGGTGGTGGCTATGCCGGCGACTGCCGTGTGACGCACGTCGTAGTTGACGACCGCACCGAAGAGGCCAATGCCGACGAGCCCACACCTAACACTAATGCCAGCCCTGCCAGAAGACTCACCGAATCTGAAAGCGGCTGGGGCAACGCCGAAATCCATGGCAAAATCTTCGGCGGCGGCTGTGGCATATTCGACCACATCACTAATGGCACACCCCATGTGGGCAATGTGACCGAGAATGCCATCACCGATCTCTACAGCGTCACCACCCTCAACGATGCCTACGCATACGGCGGCGGCAACGCAGGCGACGTGCAGAATACGCTTATCACCGTCCACCCCGACTGGAACCAGCCTCTCATTGCCCTCTATGCAGGGTGCTACGGTTCGGACGTGAAAGGTTCGGCCCGCGCCATCATGAACTGTATGGCTCCCGAGTCGGGCTATAATGTGGAACGCCTCTTTGGCGGTAACGACTATACCGGCAACGTCCATCACAGCGAGCTGACCGTCAACGACGGCAAATACTTGATGGTTTACGGTGCTGGCAACGGCAACTATTATACAGTGAACCCCGACGGCACCTACGCCAGCGGTCCCCATGCCGAAGTGCTGAGAGTGCCCAACAGCGAAGAACCTGTAGTCAACTTCTACAACGGCACCGTGGTGCAGAACCTCTACGGCGGCGGCAATCTAGGCTCGTGCTACCGTCTGGACAACGACGGAACCACTTTCCACACCGGCAACGGCAGCAATGGATATAGCAATATTGAAGACTACAGCCTAGTAACGGTCAATATGCACGGTGGCACCATTATGAACGACATCTTTGCCGGCGCCGCAGGCAACAGCGGGATGGATGCCCTCATCTACGGTCTCAAGCAGCTGAACATGGATGGCGGCACCGTGCGGAACTCGGTCTACGGCGGTACCGAAAGTGTCAACGACGGCTACAGCACCGAATGCACTGCCAACAGCCTCGACGCCCAAGGCCACCCCACAGCCACCACCCTGCGTCCCTCCTCTATCCTCAATCTAGTGGGCGGCACGGTGAACAACAACGTGTACGGCGCCGGTTATTTAGGCAATGTGTACGGCTCGGTATATATCAACGTAGGTAAGGAGGCTGTCGAACAGTCGATGGCCTACAACCGTACCTATGGTAGCAACCACCATGATTATAGTCAATATAAGCCTCATTTTGTGAACAGCGACGAGGCGAACACGGGCGCCAACCTCAAACCCAGTCCCCTCTATCTGGAGGCCTCCATCTACAATGGAGCCATCTGTTGCGATGCAGGCACCAGCA
>JAEEGI010007776.1_pt1 | contig 23904 bp, 21 predicted proteins | sample 8958751 | NCBI WGS metagenome assembly JAEEGI01 (sample SAMN16246545, study PRJNA631951) | gut metagenome | biome: gut microbiome; feature: rumen; material: KS-attached | host: Bos | place: Iran: Karaj | collected 2018-10 | reverse complement strand
TACGAAGGTCATAAGGCCTGTTACAAAAAGTCCTGTCTTGCCAAGAGGAAGACATACCTTGAAGAAAATCTGGTAAATACTTGCACCGTCGATGCAGGCACTTTCAATAAGCTCGTTTGGCATTCCTTCAAAGAATCCAACCATAATAAAGATGGTGATTGGAAGAGCGAAGGTTAAATATGGAAGTATGAGGCCTGTAAGGCTGTTTGATAAACCAATCTTTGCAAAGCGAGTGAAAAGAGGAATCAAAACGCAGTGTACAGGAATCATCATTCCAGTAAGGAAATAAACAAGTGCTAAATGAGAAAACTTCCAACGGAGTCTTGCAATACCAAAGGCTGCCATTGAACCGATAACCATACTAAGTAGAAGTGTTATAACGCAGACGATGAATGAATTAAGTGTTGCAATTCCAAGTTTTCCAGCTGTCCAAGCGAATGTGAAGTTTTCCATTGTTGGATTTTGAGGCAATGCAAATGGAGCTGTGAAAATCTCCTTGTTTGTCTTAAAAGCTACATTAAATGTCCACAGTAATGGAGCAAGATAGAGCACTGCCATTAGTACTAAAAATATATAAATAATTATTTTTGATATTGATATTTTTTTCATAATATGGGGTCCTCCTATATACCTGTTACATTTCGTATGCTTCGGTCTTTACGACTTTATTAATGAATAAAGTAACTGCGAGGCATAGAATCAATAAAAGAACACCAATAGCGCTGGCGTAACCATATTTGAAATATTTAAATCCCTGCTGATAAAGGTGAGTAGCAAGAACTTCGGTTTTGTGGTTTGGACCACCTTCGGTCATATTGAAAATCATATCGAAGAACTTCAATGAACCGATGGCATTAAGTGACATTGCGGTTGCAACCATAGGGCGAATAAGCGGGAGAGTGATGTATCTGAAGCTCTTCACCTTGTTGCAACCATCAATGTAACTTGCTTCATATAAGGAATTAGAAATACCAGAAATCTGAGCCATATAAAGCATCATAGATTGTCCTACATACTGCCATAATGCAACGAATGCAATTACCCACATAGGAAGAATGATGAAACCTTTTGTATCCATCAGCCATAATGGACCTTCCAAACCGATTTTTTGGAGAAGCTGATTAATACCAAGCTTTGGGCTGAATATGAACATCCATAACAGACCTAAAGCTGCTGATGAAAGAACACAAGGCAAGTAGATAATGTTTTTAAAAAGGTTTCTTCCTTTTTGTATATTTGTAAGAAGGGCTGCTAAGAACAAACCCATTATTAGCTGAGTTACACAAGAATAAATCAGGAAAAACAAAGAGTTCTTTAATGCAATCTTCAATGTTTTGTCCTGCATTAAATTTGAATAATTCTTAAATCCAACCCACTTTGCTGGTGTGAGTGCATTGTAGTAACAGAATGAGTAATACACTGACTGGCAAATTGGAATAAACAGAATAAAAGTAAATAATAACAATGCTGGAGCCATAAAAATAATGATGGCTTTTTTGTTTCTTAATAATTTATCCATAACTTATTTTCCTTAATTTTCAAATAAATTAACCCTAAAAAAGTTTAAAAAGATAGGGGCGCAGGGAAGATGCGCCCCCATATACAATAAAGGTATTGAAGAAAAAGAATGTTATCGGCAGTTAGCCTGGTAGTACTCTTCCATATCGGTAGCAGCCTCAGCTGGTGTCATATCACCAAGGAATACTGATACCATTGTGTCATCGAAGTGAGAGCCTGTCTCTGTTGTAGGCATTGACTCGTTGTAGAATCCGAATGTACCCTTTGCGTTGCTGAAGATATCCATTACATATGCAAGCTGTGCTGGAGCAGCAGATGCATCGTATTCAACCTTAGTTACAGGAATCTTTCCACCAACTTCAGCTGTGTACTTCTGAGCTGTGTCATCTGTGAAGTATTTCATAAATGCTGCGCAAGCTTCTGGGCTCTTTGTTGATGAGCTCATGCAAAGTGAATCAGACTTAGCGATAAGTCTCTGAACACCTGGGAACTGGAATACACCACACTTAGACTCGAACTCTGGGTTTTCACCATTGATCTGTCCGATTGCCCAAGAACCCTGGATAAGGATAGCAGCTTCTTCGTTGTAGAAGTTTGCTGTAGCAACATCGTTTGTATCACCAGCAGCTGTAGGCTGGAAGTACTTAGAAAGGTCAAGAAGCTTGTTAGCAGCTGCCTCAAGCTTTCCATCCTCCCAAGAAGCAGAACCATCTGCAAGCTTAGCAAGGTCAACACCTTCAGCTTCGCAAAGGTAACCAGCTACCATTGAGAGGCACCATGCTGTACCAGCTGAAATTGTTACTGGGGTAAAGCCAGCAGCTTGAAGCTTATCGCAAGCGTCAATCATTTCATCCCAGTTTGTAGGAACCTTAGCGCCAGCCTTTTCAAACATCTCTGTGTTATAGAAGCAGCAAGCAGCAGCTGTATTAAGAGGTACTGCATAAATCTTGCCGTCGTATGTCTGCTGTGTAAATACTGCATCACTTGTAAATGTATCTTTCCAACCATCCTGTGCAAGATAATCATCAAGTGGAGCAGCGATACCAGGTGCTACATAATCTGTAAGCTGTGGACCTGGGCTGACAATAAATACATCAGGTGTCTCGCCGGCAGCAACTAATGCATTTAACTTGTCGTAGTACTCTTCAAGGTTAGTAGTAATAGGTGTTACGTGATACTTTCCTTCATAATCTTTGTTGAATCTTTCGATTGTCTCTTTGTATCCGAGAGAGATAAGATCCTGTGTAGCATCAAGGTCATCCCAGAACATCCAAGTGATTTCCTGAACCCCATCTGCTGATGCATCAGATCCTGAGTTTGAATCTGAAGCAGCTCCGCCTGATGATCCACATCCTGTGAATACAGAGGCAATCATCATAGCTGACATTAAAGTCGCAAGAATTTTCTTTTTCATTACGTCTCCTCCTTTTGCAATGACAAATGAAATAAACCCCCTATTTGTTTATCTGTTTCATTTGTCTGTTAACTTTTTTCTTAAATTAAAAATAACACACAATTTAGACACATTCTTCAAAATTGTTGTTACTTGATTATCAAAAATTGCTCAATCTTTTCTTTTCCAGGCGATGTATTTGTGCATGATAACAGATAAAACAATCTTAGATTATACAATTTGCATAAAATTAGGGTTTGCTCAGGCTAATTATGTGAAAAAGTGCTTGATTTTATGACTAATAAGAGCAAAAATTATAAACACAGTTTTTTATCAATTGTTGCCATTTCTTATGGGTGGTTTTTTTAGGGAGAAAAATATTATGATTGAAAGTTTGGACGGCATTTTTGAGACAGTGAACTATAAGCAGAGCACGGGGTTAAAGCTCTACGATAACACACAGTTCGAAGATTATCCTATGCATTGGCATCCAGCGGTAGAGATTATTATGCCTGTAGAGAATGTATATAAGCTTATATTCTCAAATGCAGAGGTAAATTTACGCGAAGGAGATATTTGTATTATCTGCCCTGGTTGTGTGCATTCTATAATAGCTCCACCTACAGGTAGACGAATAATTTTCCAGCCAAATACTACAACACTTAGATTTATGAGAGAGGTGGAGATTCTATTTTCTATTATGTCTCCATATTGTATTATCACCCCGGAGGAGTATCCGGATATCCACAGCACTTTGCAGGATATGCTTGTGGACATTAGAGAGGAGTATATGAATAATTCTCCATTTTCGGAGGTAAACATCTATAGTCAGTTGCTCAGGATGTTAGTATTAATAGGAACAAACTATTCCAACAATAATGTTAAAAGCGATTACAATCCTATCGTAAAAGAGGAGTATGCTCCTAAGTTTATGGAAATATGTGACTATATTAATGCTCACTGCTCGGAGGATTTGAAGCTGGATGATATTGCAGATATGAGCGGATTTAGTAAGTTTTATTTTGAAAGATTATTTAAACAGTTCACAGGAACCAGCTTCTATAAATATGTTAATCAAAAGCGTATAGCCAAGGCACAGGAGCTTTTGGTTGAACCGGGAGTATCAGTTACTGATGTGGCACTGAATTGTGGCTTCACATCAATCTCATCATTTATTAGAATGTTCAAGCTTCAAAAGGGTTGTACCCCTACTGAGTTTAAGAGTATGTATTGGACCTCAGATTCGAAAAACGCATAAGAAAAAGTACACTATTAGAGAACACCAAGTAATTCTCAAGCTATTAATATTGAATCCCAAGCCAATCTCGCGAGGGGTCAATATTAAGGCTTGAGAGTGTAACTTGGTGTTTTTTTATTTTCAGGGTGTTGACAATAATATGATACTAGTGTACTATCTACATAGTACAGAGGTACAACACGGAGGAGTATACATATGCAATATGATTCAAAAACGCCTATATATATCCAGGTTATTAATTCAATAAAGCTGGATATTATTAACGAGCGAATCAAACCAGGTGAAAAACTTCCTTCCAGCAGAGATTTAGCAGTACAGTACACAATTAATCCTAATACTGCAGCCAGAGTTTATCAGGAACTTGAGCGTGAAGGGGTTTGTTACACCAAAAGAGGAATGGGCACATTTGTCACCGATGATGAAGAAACCATCATTCAGTGTAGACAGGAAATGGCTCAGGGATGCCTCAATGATTTCCTTAGACAGATATATGAGCTGGGAATCACAAAGGAAGAGGCAATCGAACTTATTAAGAAAACTAAATAGTGGAGGATGGATAATAGTATGTTAGAAAGTATTGAGCTTACCAAAAAATTCCTAGGCAAAACAGCTGTAGATGGCATTTCATTAAAGCTTGAGCCAGGACATATTTATGCAATGCTTGGCCCTAACGGAAGCGGTAAGACTACTTGGATGAAAATGGCTGCAGGATTGATTAAGCCAACATCAGGTGTGGTTAATTATAACGGTTCTCCTGTTGGGGTAGACAGCAGAAGAGATGTAGCCTATATGTCTACAGAGCCATATTTTTATGACTGGATGACAATAGGTGATGTTGGAAAATATTATCAGGATTTCTTTGCAGATTTTTCAATGGAAAAATATGATGAAATGCTTCAGGATATGGCTCTTGAAAAGAAGTTGAAGTGCAAAAATCTTTCATCAGGTATGCTTGCAAAGCTTAAGGTGGCAGTTACTATGGCAAGAGATGCAAAGGTCTATATGCTCGATGAACCACTTAATGGAATTGATCTTCTTGCAAGAGATGAGGTTTTAAATGCAATTATCAAACACGCAGGAGAGGATAAGGTTCTTTTAGTATCCAGCCATTTGGTTGAAGAGCTTGAATCGGTTGTTGATTACGCAATCTTTATTAATAGGTCAAAACTTATTGGTGTGTATGAGGTTGAGGAACTTAGACAGAATCAAAGTATTTCATTGGCTGATAAGTACAGAGAAGTATTTGGCAGTATTGAAATGGGAGGTGCTTGCTAATGGGAACTTTAATGAAGTATGAATTTAGAAAAACTTGGAAAATGAAAGGAATTATCCTTTGCATAACAGCTTTCTTTCAACTGGTATTTTCTATTAGCGTGGTGGCTAAGAGCGATGGATGGATGGGGCTATCTGTTACAGGTCTAGCCTTTACTGCCATTTGCAGTGTCTTTTTGATAGGAGTACATGGAATTCACATATTAAGCAGGGATATTAATACAAAGCAAAGCTATATGCTTTTTATGACACCAAACAGCAGCTATAAGATTTTAGGTGCAAAGACATTAGAAAACGGTTTGTCAGTTATCATTGCAGGTGTGTTTTATACAGTCCTCGCAATTGCTGATATAACAATTCTCGCCGTAAGATACGATGATGTAAAGGCGTTTTTAGATCTTTTTAATGTGATACTTAAAGAGGCGGGAACAGAGTTGACTGCTTATACGTTTTCGCTTACTATGATTCAAACTATTATTTCATGGGTTTTTCTTATTTCTATGGGATATCTTGCAGTAGTAATTTGTGCCACACTGCTTTTAGGAAACAGGTTTAATGGTGTTCTTAGCCTTATAGTATTTTTCCTTATAGCATTTGTGGTGGGCAATGTTAGTGATGCACTTCAGGCTGCAGTAGGTGGATTTTCTGGAATAGCTACAGCAGTTGATGCGGCATTTCATATAATACTCACAGCTGTTATGTATTTTATTACAGCATGGATTATGGACAACAAGCTTTCGGTTTAGGACAAAATGGAGGAAGTAAAAATGTTAGGTTTTTTAAAAAAGGTAGGGGGCTTCTTCAAGAAGCATATCAAACTGGTTATCGTAATTACGATAATTATTGCTATAGTTTTATATGTTCGCTATAGCATCAACAAGGCTAAGAAAATTCTTGAAGAGCAGATGAATCAGCCTGTTACAGCTACAGTAGAGCAGATGGATGTTCAGAAATCAGTCAGCGTAACTGGTACACTTAGCGCAACAGATACAGCTAAGGTTACATCTACAATCGGTGGTAGCATGACTGGTGTTAAGGTTAAGAAAATCAACTATGAGGTAGGCGATTATGTTGAAAAAGGTGCAGTTGTAGTTGAGTTTGATGGCGACGATTATGATAGAAAAATTTCAGAGCTTAATGCACAGTACAATATTACTAATAAAGAGTCCGAAGTAAATATCGGTGATTTAAATAAGAAGATTGCTGATACACAAAAGCAGATTGAAGACGACCAGAAATGGTTAGATGAGAAGAAGCTTTACTACGATAATCTTAAGGATGCATATGATAAATATTTAGAGCATCCTAATTATGATGATAGAAAAGAAAGATACGAAAGTGAAGCAGCTATCTGCCAGTCTAGATACAATTTTACAATCGAAACTTACGAGGCAAAAAGAGATGGTATCAAGACATTACAGGATTCTATAATTACATATCAGAATCAGATTGAGCTTGCTCAGCTTAGACAGGCATTTAACCAGAATTACACTCAGGTTGATGAAAAAGACAAGATTTACGAGAGCAAAGATGCCACTCACGTAGAGGCTCCAATTTCTGGATACATTCTTACAATGAATGTAACAGAAGGAAACAACTATGCTCAGGGTAATACCGTATTTACGATAGCAGATACATCAGAATTTATCGTTGAAGCTACTGTTAATGAATATGATATAGCAAAGATTTCTACAGGGCTTCCTGCAAAGGTTAAATTTGAATCTACAGGTGATGAGACCTTTGATGGCGAGGTTACATTTGTTTCACTTGCTTCTGAAGGTTCTATAGGTGGAAATCCACAGGGTCAGCCAGCTGCCACAGGTGTTGCTTCATACAAGGTAAAAATCAAGATGAAAGATAATGATGATAGAATGCGTGTTGGTATGACTGCAAAGGCCAGTGTTATTCTTGATTCAGCAAAGAATGTTATTTGTGTTCCTTATGATTGTGTTAAGACAAATGAAGATGATGGAAGCTTCTATGTAACAGTCATTGAGGATGATGGAACAAAGAAGGATATTAAGGTAAAAAAGGGACTTGAAAGTGATTATTATGTTGAGGTAAAGGGTGATGGTCTTAAGAAGGGCATGACTATTGAGGCAGTAGTAACAGACGGACCTAGCACAGATGTAATGGATTATATCACTTTCGATTAGGAGGTTTTTATGGCAGAAAATATTATGCTAGACCTTCGCAATATACATAAAAGCTTCTTTATTGGAACACCCAATGAATTTGAGGTGCTTCACGGATTGAATTTTTCAGTTAACAAGGGCGAGTTTGTATCCATAGTAGGTCAGTCTGGTTCAGGAAAGTCTACTTTGATGAATATTATCGGAGCTTTGGACAGACCTACAGCTGGAGAATACACCCTTGATGGAGTAGATATTGAGAAGGCTAAGGATCACGAGCTTTCAGCACTCAGAAATAAAAAGATTGGATTTGTTTTTCAGACATACAACCTTATAGCTAGAACAACAGCTCTTAAAAATGTAGAGCTTCCTATGATGTATGCTGGAATGGGAAGAGTTGAGAGAACAGAACGTGCTAAGATGCTTTTAGAGCAGGTGGAAATGACAGACAGAATGCTTCACAAGCCAGATGAGCTTTCAGGTGGACAAAAGCAGCGTGTAGCTATTGCCAGAGCTATGGCAAATGATCCGGCAATCATCCTTGCGGATGAGCCTACCGGAGCTTTGGATTCTGCAACTGGTCGTCTTATCATGGATATTTTCCACAGACTTCACGAGGAACAGGGTAAGACAATTGTTCTTATCACTCACTCACCAGAGCTTTCACAGGAAACACAAAGAATTATTACTCTTAAGGATGGAAGCATCATCGGAGAGTCAACAGGAAACTGGAATGGTTTAAAAGAAAAGGAGGGCGCATAATGTTATTTACAGAGAACGTCCTCGTAGCATTAGCGGGACTTAAAGCTAATATAATGCGTTCCTTGCTTACTATGCTTGGCATCATTATCGGTATCGCATCCGTAATTGCCATAATGACAGTTGGTAATTCAATCACTTTAATTGTCAATTCTACAATGCAAGGCTTAGGAGCTAACAATCTTCAGGTGGGTGTTATGCAAAAATCCACAGATGATAAAGATGACAAAGATGATTCTGGTATGAATTATGGCTCTGGCTACGTCAGAGAAATGAGAGATGAGGATAAGATTTCAAAGGATATGCTTCTTTCTTTCAAGGAAGAGTTTTCAGATGATGTCAAATACATCCTTATCGATGAAAGTGTTGACGATTATTATTCACCAAGCAAGGTTACCGAAAATGGCAAAACTGCAAAGACACGAATAGTCGGTTACAACAGGGATTATATGGAGTTTAACGACAAGGATATATTGGCAGGTCGTGGCTTCATACAGGAGGATTTTACTGAAGGAAAGGCGGTCTGTATGGTTTCAGACAAGCTTGTAGATCGTCTTTACAAAGGAAATAAAGATGCAGTTTTAGGTAAAGAAATCGAGGTGACCCGGGCTGATGGTTCCTTCTATGACTTCTATGTTGTAGGTGTTTATGAATATGTAGCAGAGCAGTTTACATTTGGTGAATCAGACAATCCTACCACGGAGCTTATAGTTCCATTAAATTGTGCCAGAAGAATTAATCATAATCTAAATAAAGGATTTGATTATGTAATGCTTGTTACATCCGTAAATACGGACAACAATACCTTTGTTAAAACTGTTAGAGACTATTTCAACGTTAATTTCTATTCAAGAAATGATGCTTATGAAATCGCTGCCATTAGTATGGATTCTATGATGGAGAAGATGAATACTATGATTAGTATGATTCAGGTGGCACTATCAGTAATTGCAGGAATATCTCTTGTAGTTGGTGGTATCGGTGTTATGAATATTATGCTGGTTTCCATCACCGAGCGTACAAAGGAAATTGGTACAAGAAAGGCACTTGGTGCCACAAATGCATCCATCCGACTGCAGTTTATTACAGAGTCTGTGGTTATATGTGTTATCGGTGGTATCATAGGAATCTTCTTTGGAATAGGCCTTGGTATGGTAGCAGTTAAGCTTATGGGATATGATGCAGCAATATCTGTTTCAAGTATCATTATTGCAGTTGCCTTTTCTATGGCAATTGGTATCTTCTTTGGATACTACCCAGCTAATAAGGCAGCAAAGCTTAATCCTATCGATGCCTTGAGATATGAATAGCAAGTTATTTTCAAAGCTTGGCTATTATAATTACTCATATTTTATTCTTTGTTAAATATTGTTGAATATAATGTGAAAAAATTAGAAAGAACCCCTTTCTGTGCTAAAATCCAATTAAGTGGGGAAAAAACACAGAAAGGGGTTTTTTTATGCAAATATCTATAGGAATATCGATGAAAACAGAGGTTGAGGCTGCTGTGGCTGAAGCTTGTTCAAAAATATCAGCGCCTAAATTTTTAGTTTTATTTTCTTCTTTTGATCAGTTTGAAAAAGCTTCTAAACTGATTGCTGAAAAATTCCCGAATGTACCGATAATCGGAACCGGAACTATTTCATACTATGATACAACCTCTTCGGATAAAAGAATGCTACTTTTGGGATTTGGCAGTGATGTGGAGGTAGAGGTAGGTGTTGTTCGAAATCTTTCAACAGCGCCTATGCTTGATATTCCTGCCATGGAAGAAAAGGTTTCAAAGATTCAGGCAGGAGATGGCAATACAATTTGCCTGGAGTTCTGTACTAATGATGAAGAGCGACTTGTAACTACATTAAATGTAGCTTTAGAGCGTGCACGTATTCCAATTGTTGGAGGTACAGTTTTTGGATATCCAGATGGATATGCTCCAAAGGTTTTGGTAAATGGTCAGCTCTATGAAAATGCTTGTTGCTATGCTCTTTTAAAGAACAAGGCTGGAAAAATTAGAACATATTCTGAGAACATTTATGGTCCAATGGAATGTCCAGTAACACATATTGCAACCAAGGTAAACTTGAGTGCAAAGGAATGTATATCTCTTGATGGTCGTCCAGCTGCTGATGTATATTGCCAGGATGCTAATGTTTCGAGAAATGAGCTTGTTGATAATGTATTAACTATGCCGCTTGGACGTGTTATTGGTGATCAGATATTCATAACAAGCCCATATGCTATCGGAAATAATGGCTCTTTAATCAGCTACAAGAGAATCAATGAGAATGATTCAATTCAGGTTCTGGAGTTGAAAGATTACGAATCAATTGGTGCTGACACTCGTCGTAATATCAGAGATGAGAATAGCCATATTTCGTTTATTCTATCTATAAATTGCATTTACAGACATCTCCTGTATTCAAACAGAGGTTATCTTGAAACATTCATCTCTGAGATGAAATCAGTTGGACCTCATGTTGGTATCGTAGGAGGTGGAGAACAATATAAGAAGCAACACGTAAATCAGACAATGGTTTGCGCAGTGTTTGAATAAACGGAGGGGCAATTATGGGATTATTCGGAAAGAAAAAGGTTGATGTTCAACAGCCACAGGATACAGGGGTAGCTACAGAGAAAAAGGTTGATTTAAAAGGCCGAATGAAAGCTATTCGCGAGGTAGGTAGGTTTTCGGTTGAGCAGAAGGAAAAATTGCAGGCTGAAGAGGCTAGCACAATAGCTGGCATCGAAACCATCCGCGATTCATTCTCTGTTGTTGAAAACAAGTATAGTAATATTTCTGATGAGGTTAGTGGATTTAAGGATCAGTTTAGGACCATCGAGGAGATAACAAAGGCCTTTGATGATATTGTTAAAAAACTGGTTGTAACAGCTGATGATTCCCACAGTGGAATGGAAAAGGTAGACCAGAGTACCAGTGCTGTTTCTGATACTATCGCCGAGGTTGAGGAAGTGTTTGCTGCATTCCAGAAGAGCTTTGATGATATTCGAGAAAAGGTAGAGCAGATTGGTGGATTTGCAAAGCAGACAAATCTTCTTGCCCTCAATGCTTCCATCGAGGCAGCTCGTGCCGGTGAGGCTGGTCGAGGATTCGCGGTTGTTGCGGATGAGGTTACAAATCTTTCCACTGAGATTCAGAGTGTCGTTACATCTGTATTTGATAGTATGAAGGAACTGGATGAAAACAACAACAGACTGGTTGAATCAGTAAATAACACTAAGAGTGCAATCGGTGAATCACATGAGCGAGTAGTTGAGACTCAGGAGGTTGTTGGTCAGATTAAGACTGTTGCTGATGAGGTAACAGAACAGAGTGAGCAGATGGGTGAGGTTTTTGCGAATTGCGAGTCATCTATCAGTTCTATTTCCAATAACATCGAGGATTCTAGAAGCTATTTTGATACAGTTTCAAATGATATCGAGAATATGAAAGTTAAGATTACAGAGAAGGGCTTTATGTTCGAGGATATGAATAATGTGCTTGAACAGATAGGGACATTAACTGATATTTAATATCAATAAACTATGGGGCTATGCGTTGTGCATAGTCCTTTTATTATGCTAAAATATCAGCTAGCGTAAAATTTTGAAAAGGAGAAGACAATAATTATGGATTTTAAGTTTAAAGATTTACCATATGAGCGTCCAGATATTGACGCCTTTGAAAAGACAGCTGCTGAGCTTACTACTCGTCAGCAGGCTGCAAAATCTGGAGAGGAGCAGTTTGAAATTCACAAGGAATTCTATAAGCTTGCTAATGATTTTGAGACAGCCTACAACATTGCATATATCAGACATGATGCTGATAACACTGATGAATTCTACGAGAAAGAAAACGATTATTTTGATGAGGTAATGCCAAGGGTGAGCAATGCCACTATCAAGTACAACAATGTTCTTGCTGCATCACCATACAAGGATTTCCTTGAGACAAAGCTTGGCCCTGTATTTTTCAAGAACGCTGAGCTCGATGCAAAGTCAGTTAACGATGATGTAATTCCTCTTATGCAGGAAGAAAATGCTCTTGCTTCTCGCTATGACAAGCTTATTGCTACAGCAAAGATTGAATACGAGGGTGAGACATATAATCTTTCTCTTATGGCTCCATTCACTACAAATGAGGATAGAGAAATCAGAAAGAAGGCTCAGAAGGCTGTTTCAGACTGGTTTATGAGCGTTACACCTGAGATTGATGAGATCTATGACAAGATGGTAAAGAACAGAACTGAGCAGGCGAAGCTTTTAGGTTTCAATTCATACACAGAGCTTGCATATTGCAGAATGCACAGAAATAGCTACGGCCCTCAGGATGTTGAGAATTTCAGAAAGCAGATTAAGGAATACTTTGTTCCTTTCGTTGGGAAGCTTGCTGAAAAGCGTGCTAAGAGACTTGGGCTTGATAAGCTTCAGGCTACAGAGCTTGGTGTATATTTCTTAAATGGAAATCCAAAGCCTACAGGAACTCCTGAGGAGATTCTTAAGAGTGGTCAGGATATGTACTCAGAACTTAGCCCTGAGACAAAGGAATTCATGGACTTTATGATGAAGCATGAGTTGTTTGATGTATTTGGTCGCAAGAATAAGGCTGCCGGTGGATATCAGACATATCTTCCAAACTACAAGGCTCCATTTATCTATGCAAACTTCAATGGTACCAGTGGCGATGTAGATGTAATCACACACGAGTGCGGCCATGCATTCCAGGCATACGTGGTTCGTGATGACGAGATTACAGAGCACAATGAGCTTGGAATGGAGACAGCAGAGATTCACTCTATGTCTATGGAATATTTCACATATGGATGGATGAAGAATTTCTTCGGTGATAGATACGAGGATTACTTCGAGATGCACATTGAGGATGCTAGCACATTCCTTCCTTATGGAACAATGGTAGATGAATTCCAGCACATCGTTTACGATAATCCTGAAATGACTCCAGCTGAGCGTAAGGAAACATGGAAGAAGCTCGAGGCTCAGTACAGACCATACATCGATTTCTCGGAGAATGAGTTTTATAACCTTGGCGGATTCTGGCAGAAGCAGCTTCACATTTTTGATGTGCCATTCTACTATATAGATTATGTTCTTGCGTCAATCTGTGCTATGCAGTTTAAGGTATGGATGGATGAGGATTATAAGGAAGCTTGGAATCATTATTTACAGCTTTGCAAGCTTTCAGGTAGCGATTACTACACAAAGATGATTAAGGCTGTAGGACTTAAGACTCCATTTGAAGATGGTTCAGTTAAGGAAATTGTAGATAAGTTTTCGGCTAAGATTTTTAAATAGAGGTGTTAATTTGAGAGTATTACTACTTCGTCACGGGCAGACTGATTTAAACGTTCAAAAAAGATTGCAGGGTAGCTCTGACATCCCTCTCAACGAGAGAGGGCGTCAACAGGCTAGACAGACTAAGGAGTTTTTAGATGGACTTGGAATTGTTGTCACAAAGATTATTTCTAGTCCTTTGGAGCGTGCTATAGAAACCGGAAGCCTTGCTACAGGCATCCCTGTAGATCAGGTTGAAACTGATGATAATCTTATCGAGATGGCTTTTGGTGTTTGCGAGATGCGAAATATGGAGGAAGAAGATCCGGATTTCTTGCATCAGTGCTTTGATACTCCAGAATGCTATATGCCCCCAGAGGGCGGCGAGAGCTATGATGAGGTGGTAGCAAGAGCCGGGGCATTAGTTGAGCGAGTTCGAGGAATGATTACATCTGGCGAGCTTGGCTCAGATGATGTGCTCCTTCTCGTAAGTCACGGAGCCCTCAGCCACTGCCTGTTTGAATATATCAAAAAGACTCCTAGAGCTGCATTATGGGATGTGGATTTCAATAATTGCGCTATCGCGGAATTGTTTTTATCTGTTGATGGAACATCGGACGATTATAAATTTATATCTGATGGATTTGAAAAGAACTGGTAAGCTTGAATATGTATCAGGTTTATTATAGCCATGGATAACATAGGAATATCCACAGCTGTCTATATAGTTACAAAATAATACTTGAAATACTTTTGCAAGTAATATATAATGATTTTCGTTGCGTATAAATGGAATTATTAATTGTATTGTAAAGGTATGGTCCATCATGAGAATTAAAGATTTTATTGAAACATTAAATCAGTTTGATCCAGACACAGAGCTTGTAATTGATGTAGAGGGTTCTTTCTGTTCACCAAAGATTCAGAGAGACATTGTTATGTATAAGCATCATTATACAGGTACTACATTTACAGATGAAGCTATCGTGTTATCAAAGATATAATAAAAGAAATTAGAAAAAAATAGCAGGAATAACAATTCCCTAATGGGAGAGTTGTTCCTGCTATTATTTTATTATAATTCACCTTCAAAAAATTCTATAAGTGCATTTACATTTAAATCAGAGTGTTCCACCTCTCTTGAGTATAGGTATATTACCTGCTCGAGAGGGGTGGTTTTATTTGCGGCATGAAGCATCATAAGCCAGCGAGTGCTCTGCACAGCTATCATTGTGCGGGCGTAGATTTGTCCATCGTAGACTGCGCCGCAGAAATATGTAAATAGAAGAGATTCAAAAATCTTTTCAAATAAGAATTCTGTGGAAGCATCTGGGTACATAGCAGATTTCCAGGTGGTGAACTCTGAGGAGTGCACCTGCCAGAATTTTTGTGCATCGTCAATCGATTTGTGCCAGCTTTCTTCTAAGACTTCCATTTCAAGTAGGACAGCCATACTTTTAGTGCAGTAATCAAGCGACAGAAGCGCGCCAGTTCCTGCACAGTCAAACTCTTCATCAAAATCAACATTATCAATCTCAAAAACATCGCCTTCATCATATAGACTCTGGAGCTTTAGTGCCATACCTGCAATAAGGCTCATTTTATCCTGAAGGGAAAGTGCTTTTGATTTTGCAAGAGAAAGCATTTTATCTCTAGCATATTCTAGCTTGTCAAATAAAAGAAAATCGAAATCTTCAAATTCTTCTGGATTATCTAACTCATCATCCTCAGATTCCGTTAATGCGAATTCATAATCAGGGTCTAAAATCATACGTGTGACCTCAGGGCAGGATAGAGAAAGAGAATACTCTCGAATATCCTGGAATTCCTCCACGTGCCTTGGAAACATCTTGCAAGTGTAGCAAAGCATATCCTCACCAAGGATGGAGTGAAGGTCACAAAGACCATTATCATTTAGCATTGCGCAGCGAGTGTTGTTCTGCTTGAAACAGCTTTCGTCGAAATTGATTGAACCATTTAATCTTGCTCCGAAGTCTCCCTCTGTACATTTATATCTTTCAATGCTGTCTTCATCTATCATTATTTGCCAGCCGATGCAGCAGCTCTTAGGGCATTTATCAGCTATGCATTTGAATTTATCATATCCATTTTGTTTTCTATATATCATTTACAAAATCTCCTGTATATATAAGAACTTTTTTGATGTTACCACGATTTTTGATTTTATGCTAGAATACATTGAGTGAGTTAAATGAAAGGTTGTATAATTATGAATTTTCCAAAAGATCCAGTGATGCTACTTTCAGTTGTAAATACAGCATTACGTGACTATTATAAAAGTTTTGACGCTTTAGTTGAGGATAATGAAGTTGATGGAGATGATATTATAGCTAGACTTGCAAGCATCGATTATCATTATGATTCTGCAAAAAATCAATTTAAGTAGAGGATGAGTATGAAAAAGTTTTTCGCAGCATTATTAAAGACATTATTAGCACTTGTTGTAGTGGCAGCCGCAGCCTGGTATGCATTTGGTGAAGGTGGACCACTATATGAAAAGGGTCCTCTTTATAAAGAGGAAATTGTGGCGCAGGTAGAACCGGATGAAGAGGTTACTACTGAGGCAGAGGAGAATCTTACTGCTACATCTGCAGTGGAGCCAGAAGTGGCGCCAGAGGATTTGACCACTAAAATAGTATTCACAGGTGATGTGGAGTTAAGCGAGTATGTTCAGTCCAATTACAGTTCAAAAGGAGTAGATGGTGTTGTCAGTCCGGAAATAAAGGCGCTTATGAATGATGCCACATTTACAATGATTAACAATGAGTTTTGTTTTTCTGAGCGAGGTCAAAAGGCCCCAGATAAACAGTATACTTTCCGTGTTAATCCATCCTATGTCAGCATGTTTAATGACCTTGGCGTTGACATAGCAGGACTTGCAAATAATCATGTACTGGATTTTGGCAAGGATGCTCTTACAGATACGTTCACCACACTTACAAATGCAGGTATTGATTACACAGGGGCGGGTAACAGCCTTGAGGATGCCAGCAAGCTAATCGTAAAGACTGATGCAAAGGGACGCACCTATGGATTTCTTGCAGCAAGTCATGTTATTCCTGTTGGAAGCTGGAATATTGAATCATCTCAGCCAGGCGAATTCTGCTTTTATGATGAGACAAAACTAATAGAGGCTATTAAGGCAGCCGATAGCCAGGTGGATTATCTGTTTGTCATGGTTCACTGGGGCGTGGAGCACACAACAGAGCTTACAGATTATCAGCCAAACGACGGTCATAAATTTATAGATGCCGGGGCAGATGCAGTTATTGGAATGCACAGCCATTGCCTGCAGCCTGTAGAAATGTACAATGGGAAGCCTATTTTTTATAGCCTTGGAAACTTCATTTTTAATCAGAATATAAAGTCTGGTGGCGGCGGAGCAGTGGAATTCGCCATAGACGAGAATGATAATGTAAGCTACAGAATCATCCCTATTACAGCCAGCGGAGCATGCACTAGGGTGGATGAAGCGGGCTACAGCTATGTTGATAGGATTTCGCACGGTGTGGCTGTTGATGAGAATGGATGCATTTCTGTGAAATAGAATATATTGATATTAAAGGATAGTCATAGGGCTATCCTTTTTGATTGGTGTAAAAGGCAAAATAAAGTGCATCCCAAATGAAGATAAAACTGGTTCGGGATGCATAACTTATTTGTTTTATGCATCCTGTATTAGCTAAATAGCTGAGTTGGATGCATTTAGGGTAAAAATATGGTGTGAAATTGAGTGATTTTAAAGCTAAAAAGCTATTTTATGCATCCCAAATGAGTAAAGTATTCAATTGGGATGCATAACTTTTTATTTCTTTATTATGCAATGCATCCTAAAATAATAATATTCTAAAATGGGATGACTCTATGGGAATAAAATGGAGTAAAGAAAAGCCAAGTATATTTCTAAACTGAATGGTGAGTAATAATTGACAATAAATTAACAAAAATACAAAAAAGTACAAAATCAAAAACAATGCTCAAAACCACTGTTTTTTCATAAAAAAGTAGTATTATATCTAGTGGTTTTAGAAAACTAACACCAAAGCACTTAGTGCGAAAGGTTAATATACTTTAAAGAAAGAAAAGAGGAAATTAAAATGGCAGGATTTGGAGCATTAATTGACATCCTTAAAAAGGATCCTAAGAAAATCGTATTTACAGAAGGTACAGACCCACGTATTATTGAGGCATCTAGCCGTCTTCTTGGTTCTGATTTCCTTCAGCCAATTCTTATTGGTAAGGATGAAGAGGTAAAGGCTGCAGCAGAGGATGCAGGTTTTAACATCCGCGGAGCAGTTATTATTGATCCAGAAAACTATGATAGATTTGATGAGATGTGCGAGCTTTTCTGTGAGCTTAGAAAGTCTAAGGGCGTTACAATGGAGCAGGCAGCTGCTACATGTAAGCAGGCTAATTACTTCGGTACAATGCTTGTAAAGATGGGTGTTGCAGATGCACTTCTTGGTGGAGCTACATACTCTACAGCTGATACAGTTCGTCCAGCTCTTCAGGTTATCAAGACAAAGCCAGGCAACAGCATCGTATCTTCTTGCTTCATCATGGTACGTAATTCAGCTACAGGCGACAGAGAAGTACTCGCAATGGGCGAGTGCGCTATCAACATTAAGCCAAACGCTGATGAGCTTGCTGAAATCGCTGGTGAGACAGCAGAGTGCGCTAAGATTTTTGGTATTGATCCAAAGATCGCTATGCTTTCATACTCAACACTTGGCTCAGGAAAGGGTGAGGATGTTGATAAGATGCGTGAAGCTACAGCAAAGGCTAAGGAGAAGTATCCTAACCTTGATATCGAAGGCGAGCTTCAGTTTGATGCAGCAGTATCTCCACGTGTTGCTAAGACAAAGTGCCCAGGCTCTACAGTAGCTGGACACGCTAACACATTCATCTTCCCAGATATCAATGCTGGTAACATTGGATACAAGATTGCACAGCGTCTTGGTGGATTTGATGCATACGGCCCAATCCTTCTTGGACTTAACGCACCAATCAACGACCTTTCTCGTGGATGCAATGCACAGGAAGTATACTCAATGGCTATTATTACAGCCGCTTTAGCATAATACTTAAAACGACTAAATTCCGCGACGGAAGTCGCGGAATTTTTTTAACGGAGAATATGAATGAGTAAATGGATTTTACAACGAAAGGCTGCGGATTATGCAGGGCTTAGTGCGAAACTTAATGTTGACCCTGTACTAGTGCGTCTTATGGTAAATCGTGGTCTTAGTACATATGAGGAAATGGAAGAGTGCCTTCATCCTACCTTGAATAATTTCCCAGACCCACATCTTTTTGCTGATATGGACCTTGCCTGCGAGCTTCTTATGGAGGCTATAGATGATGGTGTAAGGATTCGTGTGGTAGGTGATTATGATGTGGATGGAATCATGTCTACCTACATTCTTACCAGTGCCATCAGAGAAGCTGGCGGTGATGTGGATTATGCAGTTCCTCACAGAATGGTAGATGGATACGGTATCAATCCAGATATGGTTCAACAAGCCTTTGATGATGGTGTGGGATTTATCATCACCTGTGATAATGGTATTGCAGCAGCTCCTGCTATTGACTTGGCAAAAGAGCTTGGCATGACCTTTGTTGTTACAGATCACCACGAGGTCCCATTTGAGCTATCAGAGGATGGAGAGACTAAAATTCAGAAGCTTCCAGCAGCGGATGCCGTTGTAGATCCAAAGCGTGATGATTGCAATTATCCATTTAAGGGAATTTGTGGAGCTCAGGTAGCATGGAAGCTGGCAGAGGTTCTGTTTGAATTCCTTGGACTAGAAAAAGAGGAATCAGATAAGTTCCTACAGTTTGCAGCCATTGCCACTGTTTGTGATGTAATGGAGCTGAAGGGTGAAAATCGCGCCACTGTATATCATGGAATCAGGGCTATTGAGTCCACAGAAAACGTAGGAATTAGTGCCTTGCTAGCGCGTAATGAGCTTAAAGGTAAGCCCCTTAGCTGTTATCATCTGGGATTTATCATCGGGCCTTGTCTTAATGCCAGTGGAAGGCTTGATACGGCAGGCCGTGCTATAGAGCTTCTTATGGAGCCAGACCAGGCAAAGGCCCTTGCTATGGCAAATGAGCTTGTGGAGCTTAATTCTCAGCGAAAGAATATGACACAAATTGGCATAGATAAAGCCAGAGATATGATAGAAAACAGCGATTTGAAAAATGATAATGTGCTGGTTGTTTACATTCCAGAGCTTCATGAAAGCTTAGCAGGTATAGTGGCAGGACGTATTCGAGAAGCCTACAACAAACCAGTGCTTGTTATCACTGATGCTGAGGATGGTGCAAAGGGCAGTGGACGCTCCATTCCAGCTTATAATATGTTTGAAGAATTAACAGCTGTGAAGGATGTATTCACAAAATTTGGAGGTCATCCTATGGCGGCAGGTGTATCACTTCCTGCTGAGAAGATTGATGAGCTTCGCACTCGTCTTAATGACAGATGTACTCTTACAGAGGATGATATGCAGGAGGTTATTAAGATTGATTGCGATATGCCGCTTTCCTATATTACAGAAGGACTGGTGGATAGCCTTGATATGCTTGCACCTTTTGGTACCGGAAATACGAAACCTCTTTTTGCTCTTAAAAATGTACCAATTCTCAAGGCTGCCTACATAGGTAAAGAAGGCCAGTATCTTAGACTTACAGTTGGTACTGAAAATGGTGGAACAATGACTGGCATGGTTTTTAGAAATGTACCTGAATTTGAAGATATCGTAAATGCGAAGTATGGCCCAGGTGCCTGGAATGCAGTATGCTCAGGACAGAGCTCAGGAGTGTCTATGGACATCATCTATGAGCCGTCTATAAACGAGTTTAGAGGCAATCGCAGCATACAGATTTTGGTTGAAAATTTTAAGTAATTGTTTTTGATTTTGTGTAAAAAATTCTATTTTTTAAATCTAGATTCTATGATAAAATCCTCCTTATAGAAATTCTTTATAGGGAGGATATTTTTTTATGGGAAATGTTCTTGTAGCTCAATCAGGTGGCCCAACAGTGGCTATCAACGCCAGTCTTGCTGGTGTTATCGAGGGGACCCTTGGTTCTAGATACGACAAGATATATGGCTCTATCAATGGCATTCTTGGTATTAAGAATGACAATGTTATCGACCTCACTTCTGTCGTGGCAAACGACCCTCGTTTCTTAAAGCGTCTTAAGACTACTCCTGCAATGTATCTTGGCTCATGCCGATTCAAACTCCCTGGTGTGGATTCTAATGATCCTATCTACGATTCCCTTTTTGAACAATTTAAAAAGTACGATATAGAAGCATTTTTCTACATCGGTGGAAATGATTCTATGGACACTGTAGATAAGCTTTCTGCTTATGCTACAAAGATTGATTCTAAAATCAGATTCGTAGGTGTACCAAAGACCGTTGATAACGATCTTTGTGTTACAGATCACACTCCAGGTTTTGGTTCAGCAGCAAAATACATTGCTACTTCTACAATGGAAGTAATCTTTGATGCTCAGATTTATGACAATCCTAGCGTTACTATCATCGAGGTAATGGGACGTGATGCAGGATGGCTTACAGCTGCTACAGCTCTTGCAAAGAATGAGTGCTGCGATGGTCCAGATCTTATTTATCTGCCAGAGGTTCCATTTGACAAAGAGAAGTTCATCAAAGACTTAGAAAACCTTCTGAAGGAAAAGAATAACATCGTAGTTGCTGTATCAGAGGGAATCAGAGATGCAAAGGGTGAGTATATCTCTGCATCTACTGGCACACTTGATAATTTTGGACATGCACAGCTTTCAGGCGCTGGAAAGACTTTAGAGTACCTTGTTAAAGATAAATTGGGGGTTAAGGTTCGCTCTATCGAGGTCAATGTATTACAGCGTGCAGCTGCTCATATGTCCAGCCTTACAGATATCAACGAGTCCGAAGCTATCGGCAAGAAGGCCGTTGATATTGCAGAAGAGGGTGTTACAGGCGCTATGGTTACTATGGAGCGTATTAGTAATGCACCTTATGAAATTAAGTTTGATTATGCGAAGATTCACGATATTGCCAATGAAGCAAAAGAAGTGCCACAGGATTGGATTAATCCTGAGCACAATGGTGTAACTTCTGATATGGTAATGTATTTGAAGCCACTGGTAATTGGTCTTCCAGATGTGGAATACAAGGATGGACTTCCAGTGTATGTATCTCGCGAAAACTAAATGACATTTAATTGCAGTCTGTTGTAATCTCTTTCCTCTAAGAGTGAGAGGACGCGTCTTGCGTGGGAATACTGAGTGCGATTAATGGAAATAACGCAAACTTTATTGGCGCCGTTGTATATTCTTCTGCGGAAGAATGGTACGCGGTGCCAATTTTTTGAGAATGGCACTGACTGCTCTAATAATAAATTAGATGTGCGATTGGAAACTACACGATTAGTAGTCTCGCAAAGTACTATATCTTTACCAATGTTTTTAGACATCTTTGGTTTCTTTTTCATTTCTAAAACTATTACCTTTCAATAAATGTGAATATCCACTTTTTTCCCCATAGATTCTGCAACCTTAACCAAAAAATCCAAGGATGGATTATATTTTCCACTCTCCATCCGGGAGATGTTGGATTTCTTGGTGCCCACACGCTGGGCTAAGGATTCTTGTGTCAAATTCAACTGGTGTCGGGTGTCACGAAGCTCCTGGGCGATGGAATTGCGCGCCGCTAAAGCCTGGGGTGTGACAACTCCATCTGCATAACGATTCTTCATAGTGCACCTCACGCTTTTAAGATATCATATATGATAACACAGAGCAATAGCTTTCACAATAAAATCATTGAAATTTTAGGAAGAAGAGGAAAGGAGAGTACCCCTTTTTTATGAAGGGCAAATGTACTATAATCTTTAATGGAGTATTTTTAGAAATGAAGGAATTCAGTTCGTAAACATATATTTTGGAGGGAGCAAATGGTAAGCAGAAAACAGCGATTTAGAACAGTACTTTTAATAATTATTCTTGCGGTAGCCATTGTTGGTGGCGTTTTTGGAGTTAGTTACTTCACAGATGGTGTTACATTCCCTTGGCAGGTAGCAGCTACAACAGAGGAGCCTGAACAGGCTGCCCCAGAACCTGTAAAAGAAGAGCCTAAGCTTGTTATAAAGGAAAAGAAACAGGAGGAGGCTGCTAAGAAAGAAGAAGAGCTTAAAAAAGCTAAGGAAGAAGCAGACAAAAAAGCTAAGGAAGAGGCTGAAAAAGAAGCTAAAGAAAAGGAATTGGCGGAGTCTGTTATCCAGACTGGTAAACAGCTGGATTATTATGGCGCCATTCATGTTGAAGATGGAAGGCTTTATGATGAAGTAAGAAATGAAGTAAGGCTTACAGGTATCAGCACTAACAATCTTAGCTGGTATCCAGAGTTTGCGTCTGCAGATACTATAAAGTTTCTCAAATCGAATTTGGGAATCAACGTAATCAGATTGGCTTTATTCACCAGCGATTATGATGGATATTGTGTGGCAGGTGCTGATAAGCAGCAGGAGCTCAAGGAAGTCATTGATGAGGCAGTTGAAGCAGCCACTGATAATGATATGTATGTTATTTTAGATTGGCACACTTTAAATGATGCCGATCCTAATGAGTACAAATCAGAGGCAATACAGTTTTTTGGAGAGATGGTTCGTAAATACGAATCAAACGACAATGTCATTTACGAAATTTGCAATGAGCCTAATGATGATACTACCTGGGAAGACATCAAGGCATATGCAAAGGAAGTTATTCCAGTAATCAGACGTGTTAACAGAACTGCAATTATTCTTGTAGGTACACCAAAGGGCTGCACTGATTTAGAATCAGTCTTGGCAGATCCATTGGATTCAGATGCTTTTGGCACTAATGTTATGTATACATATCATTTTAATGCTCGCACACAAAAATCAAGTGATAGAAATGCTCTAATCAACGCATTAGAGGATGGTCTTCCGGTGTTTGTTTCTCAGTTTAGTTATTATTCAGCTGATGGTGTTGGCGACTTAGACAAGCATGAAGCTACAAGATGGGATGATTTGATGGATGATTACAATCTTTCTACATGCATTTGGAACTTATCAAATAGTGATGAGGGCTCTGCATTAATTAATCAGTCTTGTGACAAATATTTTGATTTCAAATATGAAGATTTGACAGAACAGGGAAAGCATTTATTTGAGAGACTTTCCGACAATAGAAAAAAAGCTGAAATCCCTGAAAAGGATGAAATAAAA
>JAEEGI010007772.1_pt1 | contig 23923 bp, 13 predicted proteins | sample 8958751 | NCBI WGS metagenome assembly JAEEGI01 (sample SAMN16246545, study PRJNA631951) | gut metagenome | biome: gut microbiome; feature: rumen; material: KS-attached | host: Bos | place: Iran: Karaj | collected 2018-10 | reverse complement strand
TTGAAGAGACACAACCTATGTATGTGCCGAAGGAAATGATGACTAAGGATATACTCAAAAATCAATTTGGCATTAATCCTGCTTATGTTTCCAAGTATGCTGAAAGCTCCGATGATTCGGAAAAGAAGAAGGACGAACAGCTTTGTACTCCTAATGATAAAGAAAAGGCACAGCAGATGTGTACGCCACAGCAGATGTGCACGCCGCAGCAGATGTGCACGCCACAGCAGATGTGCACGCCACAGCAGATGTGTACACCGCAGCAGATGTGTACACCCGGCGGATGGAATAATACTAACCAGCTTTGTACGCCTCCTGCTTCTCCTAACGGAATGTACGGTATGCCCGGAATGCAGATGCCAATGATGCCCATGACACCTATGATTCCTATGATGCCAATGGTGGTTATGGTACCCATGATGCTTGTAAATACAATGATGCCCATGAATTGCATGATGCCGCAGATGATGCCACAGGGCTTTGATACCAATAAGCACAGTGGCAGCAAAAAGGCTCTGAAAAAGCTTTACAAGGCTAAAAAGGGCTATAAAAAGTTAAAGAAGTTTAAGAAAAAGTTCGCCGAGTATCAGGCTCATGCTGTAGATCAGCCTATAGAGAATCCTTTTACAATGAAGATTCCCGAGCCTCATGTGGGAAAGCCCAGCAAGACTCCTGAGGAGGTACTGATGGACGTGCTCACCGGTATCGAACCCAAATTTGATCCTTCTGCTAATCTTATGGAGCAGGGCTTTACTTCACTTAATCTGATGCAGATCGTTACCCGCTGTGCAGAGCAGGGGTATCGTGTACAGCTTCAGGATCTGATCATGGATCCTGTGTTTGACGGTATAGTTGTGCATATGATACCGGGAGATGACTGACTATAGGTAAAAATCATGAACAATGATTGGACAACGTGGAATAAGTACTGGTACTCGATGTGGTACCAGTACTATTTAAAAAATAATGCCGATGCCTGGAAAGCTTTGAACAATTACTTAATGAGTAAGGGTGCTTCCAAGGCAATAAAAAAGGAACCAATACAGGAAAAGACTGTTCAGAAGTCTGTTCTCAGAGTCTCTGATTACACAGCCACCGATCTGAGCGAGAAGGATCTTCAGGAGATAATTACAAGAGTCGGTTCAAAGGTAGAGAATATCTACGAGCTTACTCCCGGACAGAGGTGGATGCTCGGCGATGCTGACAGGGTGACATCAGAATTCTTTCTTCAATTTCTTTTCAGGGCATACATTCATCTGGAGCCCTATAAACTCAGGCAGAAACTGGAAGAGGTTTGCGAAAAGCGCGATAATTTAAGAAGTGCATATCTTAGACGTGGTCTGTCTAAGGCCTATCGGGTTGTTTTGAAAAACAGGCAGGCAGAGCTTAAGTTTGAGGATCTGTCAGATCTTACTGATGAAGCACTTGAGGAAAAGCTTAAGAGCATTATGGATGCAGACAGGCGACGGGGCTTTGATCTTGAGAAGGATTCACTTCTAAGGATCACGGTATATAAGACGGGAGCGGAGAATACATACGCAATCCTGATGTCACAGCCGCATATCAATACAGACGGAATGAGCATGATGCTTCTCTTAAAGGACATCTTTGTTGATTATGCTCTTGAGACCGCAGGACTTCTTGAGCAGTTTGGAAAGCACCTCCCTGAAGTTTCCTATGAAGAGTATGCGAAATGGCTTGAAAGCAGAGACAGAGAAGGTGAACTTGAGTACTGGAAACAGGTGCTTAAGGGAATGACTAAGCACACAAAAGTACCTGGTGCTTTAGGTGATATGAAGGGTGAGCCTGTCATATCACAGATGAGCCTTACTTTTTCAAAGGATACTCAGATAGGGCTAAAAGAAAAGCAGAGTGCTTTCAAGGCGACAGCCAACAGTCTTATGCAGGCTGCCTGGAGCATACTGCTTATGAGGATGTATCATACAAAGGATGTTACGTTCGGAGCAATTACCTCAGGGCGGGAGGCACAGGTTCAGAAGAGCTCGATGATGACAGGAGGCTTTGTCAATGCAATTCCTGTTAGGGCATGTATTGATAGCGGTGAAATGTCTGTTTCTGATTTTGTAAAGTCTTTGCAAAATCAGTTCATGACATCTTTATCTTATGCCCATTGTTCACCGGGAGAGATAGCAGAGGCTGTTGGGCTTGAAGATTCTATCTTTGACCACCTGCTTAATTTCCATAATTTTGATTCCATGGTACCCTCCGGAAGCTTCTCCGGCAGTGCGAACCTGCCCGGGATTAGGATGATAGAGAGTAAGCTCTTTGATAATCTCTCCAAAGACCTGACAATATATTTCCAGAATCGTAAGGATGGTCTTTCCTGTAATTTTGTTTACGACAAGAGAAAATTCTCTGATGCAAGGATTAAAATTCTCATGACACAGTTTGAACATGTGACAGATCAGATTGCTCAGGGAGAGGATAGTATATTGATCGAAGATATCTCGTGTTCGGACATGCGTGTATTTGAAGGGGTTAATAAGGATGAACAGGCCCTGTTTGAAGAAATCGTGTCCTTTATCAGCGCGCTTCCTGTTTTTGCGGATACTTCCATGACTGATATCCAAAAACTTGCACGATATGCGAAGGTTCAGGAATATCTTGCTGATGACATGATAATATCCGAGAGAAGTCAGATACATGATCTTATGTTCGTATTTGACGGTGGTGTGGAGATTCATCGTAAAGCTGCTGATGGATGGACGCATACACTCAGGATCATGAAAAGAGGAGCGATGATAACGGTTTCAGGCCTGTGGGATGACGAGCACATTTATTTTGGTGCAAGAGCCTATAAAAGAGGGACAAGAGTCCTGTCTGTTCCGGGAACAGCTGTACGAAACATGATGAATACAAACGGGTCAGTCGGCATAAATATTATGAAAGAACTCGACCGACAGGCTGCGTCTCTTTCACTTTTGTGGATAAATCAGGATTAGTCGGGGGTAGTTATGCAACAGGAAATAATGAGTGACAGGAACAACCGCATACAGATTAGAAACATGTACTACCTGTCATTCATGACAATGGTTGTCTCACTGTTCATCGGAGTACTCGGAAGCATAGTGGATGGCATTATAATCGGACGTTTACTGGGGCCTATGGCAATGGCATCTTACGGACTGATATCACCTGTCACAGGTATACTTATGATGCTTGGGTCTATCGTTGTATCCGGCGCATCATACATGTGCGTTCAGTATATGAGTAAGGGCGATGTAAAAGGCGCGAACGGTGTCTTTTCCTTAAGTATTGTGACAGGTATGGTAGTGGCCGTTGCTTTTACTGCCTTTATACTGATCTTTTCAGGACCTTTGGTTCGCTTTCTTGGCGCGGATAAAGGAATTGAACTATATGATGATGCAAGAGCCTATCTTGTGGGACTTAGTTTTGGTTTCATCTTCTCAATAGGTAGTATGGTCATGCATCCTTATCTTAATCTGGAAGGAGACAGAAAAAGGACTGTTGCAGCGATTTTTGTATCTCTCGTAGTTAATATAAGCTCCGATCTTATATGCATATATGTAATTGGCGGCGGACTTTTCGGAATAGCAATCGCTACAGTTCTAAGTCAGATTGCCGGATTTCTCATATCGCTGTTCCATTTTACGAGGAACAGGTCGTTATTCAGATTCAGCTTTGAGAGCATATGCTTTCGACAACTAAAGGATCTTTTGTCGGGAGGCACTCCTATGGCTGTAAACAGATTGTGCTATGTTTTCAAGGTTGTATTGTTAAATCGCCTGGTCTTAATCATTGCAGGAACAACAGCACTGTCTGCCATGTCTGTTCAGAATAATCTGTACAATTTTATCAGTATAGCCTCAATGTCAACCGCCATGTCCATGATGACCAACACCGGAATACTCGAAGGTGAACACAATGAAGGCTCCATGAAGATCCTGTTAAAAACAGGATTAAAGAGTGGCGTGATCATAAATTTTGTAATCTCTTTTATTGTATTTATATTCGCAAAGGCTTTAGCCACAATTTACACAGGCGGAGATGAGGAGGTTACGAAATATGCTGTCACCTGCCTTAGGTTCTTTGCGCTAAGTCTTGTATTACTTGTTGTTGCGCAGACCTATATTTGTTTCATTCTGGGTACTGGAAGGAAGAGGCTTACAGTCATTTACATGTTATTGCATAATCTGATACTCCCTGTGGGAATGGCGTTTTTCCTTGGAAAGCTTATGGGACTCACAGGATTCTATGCATCATTTATCATATGTGAAGCAGTGATGCTAGCTATTATTTTTGCAGTGACATTTTGTTTGCAAAAACGCATCCCGGGTACGCTTACTGATTATATGTTACTCTCGGATGAATTCGAAATACCTACAAAAAACCAGCTTGAATGGTCAATGTCAGAGGATGAGGATGCCATGAGAGCATCAGAAGCAGCTTATGAGTTCTTAAAAGCTCTGGGAACTGATAACAGGAAGAGCATGATCGCTTCACTAAGTATAGAGGAGATGACAAGGAATATATTTGAACACGGCAAGAAAGGTAATAAAAAGCTGCTGGTATATGAGAGACTTGTTGTCACAAAGGATAGAGATGTAGTGTTAAGGATCAGGGACAACGGAAAACAGTTTGATCCCATAAGATGGCTTGAGCTTTATGAGGAGAAGGATTGCACAAAAAATATCGGAATAAGAATGATCTTTAAAGCCTCAAGCGATTTCAGGTATGTAAATACGATGGGCATGAATACACTTATCATAAAAATCTGATATGCGAAAAATTGCGTAAAGCACGTATAAACATCACATTTTTATAAATAAATCAAAGGAAGATATACATGATGAATGAAAAAACATTGGGAGAAAAAATCTTTTCTTTGCGAGAAAGCAGTAAAGAAGCTGTGATCTGCGGTGATGAAGTAGTGACTTATAAGGAATTATGGTACGACGGGGTAAGGATTGCCAAAGGACTTAAAAATTCCGGAGTAAAAAAGAAGGACATTGTAGCCATTGACACAGGAAGATGTGCTGACTATATCCGAGTGATGGTTGGAGTTGCGCTTGCCGGTGCTGTGGGTGTAACTATAGATCGAACAGCTGATAAGAACCTTACGGAGAGAATAAAAGCTGACTGCAGCCCGGTTCTTATTATAAATGAGGAACATGCCAATGCACTTAAAAGCACAGCACTTTCTGGTGATGTGTTAAGCGATGTCGGATTTTTATCAGATGTAAGAGGAGAAGATCCACTGTGGATAGTGTATTCGTCAGGAAGTACAGGAGAACCAAAGGGAGCGGTTATCTGTCACAGAACAGTTCTTGTTTCATGCAACTCCTGTGCTTTTAATAAGCGAAATAATTATCTTTATGAGAACTGCGAAAGACTCCTGATCGATGCAGCATTCTCTTTTATTGCGGCAAATTATTTTATCTTTTACGCCCTGTGCAATGGAAAGTGCGCGGTTTTGGCAACAGAGGAAGAGACTCATTCTCTTACGAATCTTGCTAATTGTATTTTGAAAAATCATGTGGATTACATTTGCAGACCGCAGAGCTGGATAGTAAAAGCGATTGAGAATCCGGATTATGAAAAAGCAATAAAGGGAATCAGGATGTTCACCCTGGGTGGTGAAAAAAATACGGAAGAGGCTGTGAATATCCTTAAGGAGCACGTGCCTGATGCCGCAATTTTCTTAGGTTACGGCTGCTCTGAGCTATTGCATGTATCAGATATATTGTGGCAGCCCGGAAAATCCGAAATTCTTGGAACGCCGATAAAGGATGTTGAAATATATCTTCTGGACGAAGAGGGAAGGCCTGTGGAAACCGGTAACACAGGTGAAATCTGTGTGGGCGGAGAAACTGCAGCTTTAGCTCACTACCATAATGCTTCAAAACTTAATAAAGAAAAATATGAGGAGCATCCTGTATACGGCAGGATATGTCACACCGGGGATCTGGGATTAAGGCTTGGTGACGGACGGATAAAAATAATCGGCAGAAAAGACAATATGATCAAAATTCATGGCGTTCGTATTGAGCCTGAATATATTGAGAATGTGATAAGAGGATTCACAGGAATAAAGGATACAGTAGTCGTAGCCGCGGATGGAATAAAGGGTAAGGTCCTTAGCGCATATTATACCTGTGACGGGAACAATTCCTCCGTTATTGATGAAGCTGCTCTTCGAGGATACCTACTTACGACGCTTCCCTATTATATGATTCCGATATATTTTGTCCATCTTGATCAGATGCCGTTAAATGCCAGTGGGAAGCTTGACAGAAAAAAACTCGCAGGTGAGCCAGCTCCTAAATGGAAAGATAATGTTTTCAATGCACAAGGTGATCATTCTGAAATCACTGACATGATATGCGATGTATTCAGAGAGGCACTGCATCTTGAGAACACTAAGTTCATCGGGGTGAATGACAGCTTCTTTGACCTTGGCGGTGATTCAATCTCCGGTATGGAAGCAGTATATCTTATGGAGAGGAGGGGGTATAGCTTTGAATTAAAGTGGCTCTACACCGCACCTACTCCTGCACAATTGGCGCAGTTTGTTGTTCCAATTACCGGATCAAAAGAAGACAGTAATCAGAAGATAAATGACAAAGCGCATACAAATAATAAGGAAGATGCTGACATAAGCCTTGCGGAGCTGTCACCCGGAATTAAAGTAGAGAACATTCGGCCTGTCACCTATAGTATGGAAAAGATGCTGGATAAGGGGGTAGCCTGGATGATGTGTGTTCCTTTTTCTGTGGAGCTTTCTATCTCAGGGGACGAGTGGAAGAACTGTATAAAGATGATTTCAAGAACCCACGAAATCCTTAGGTCTGTATTTGTTAAGCAAGATGAACATTTTATAAGGGCTGTGTTAAAAGAGCATGAACCCGAAAGCTTTTATGTGGATTTATCAGGTCAGGCAGATGACACTTTACTTTTAAGTGAAAAGCAAAAGCACTATTTTGACAATGTCATTGGTCTCCTTTTTAATAAAGAGCCCGATGCCTTTCGCGAGGTTCTGTTTAAGGCAGGTCTTGTGAGAGTATCCGCAGAAAGATCCATAATGCTTTTTTATGTATCACATCTTCTTATTGATGAAGTCGGAGCAGTCAATCTTGCCAGGGATATTCTTACGTATTGTAAGGAGAACAAAGCCAATACACCGGACGATGAAGGCTTCGAAGAGCATGTAGAGCATGTATTTAATGATGACAGAAAAGAAGCCATGTGCTATTGGGTGTCGGTATGTCCTGACAGGAGAGATATTGTCGCGCTGCCTATGGCTCCTGAGAGAAAAGACGTGCCATCGGTCAGACTTGCCATATCCGGAAGCACTACTATGCGTGACAGAGTTGTTGACTACTGCAAGGAGAGAGGAATCTCTTTTGCAGCTTTCATACATACACTTATAGGCCGTGCTCTGGCAAGCATATCAGGTAAAAACACAGTTGGTTTTCTTTCGGTATGTGCGGGAAGAAAACGAAAAGAGATAAGACTTGCGGGATTATTTGCCCAGTCTGTTCCATTTAAGTATAGCCCGGGCGATGGATATCATGAAATACAGGAACAATTATTAAATGCCAACAATTATGCGTGGCTTATGGAGGTCCCGGAAATATATGATGGTATTTCCGATAAATTTTCAGACGGAGTTCTGCTTGATATACGAGATGACTATCATGAGCGTGGAGCTGAAGGCTATGAGGTTTTACAGCCGGAGCAGTTATTCAGTTCTCCGGAAAGTGTAAATAAGTATTACAGCAAGGTAGCTCCTCCGCCACATGGAAGACTTAGAATTTATGCAAATAAGAACTGGCCATGGCTGTATTCGATTGATTTTTATACTGGGGAGGTTGCCCCTGATTTCGTAAGCCACTTACAGGATAAGATAAAACAGGAACTGGAGCTTATGCTCGAAGCTTCCGGTGACAAAGATATTAGCATTAAAGAAGATGTAAGCTTCAAACCGTTTAATGGAACAGTGCGCGATATCCTTCTTGGCTGCGTGGCCAAACGAAGAGACAAGGCATTATTCCTCTTTCCTGATGAAGAAGGTCTGCATGAAATTTCCGCTTCTGAGTTCAAACGAAGGGTTTGGGCTCTTGGAACCCGGCTTTCGGAAAAAGGCATTAGCAACAGCAGGATTGCTTTAATCGGAAGAAATTCCATGGAATGGATTCTGTTTGCTTATACTATCCTGTGCGGTGACAATACGGCGGTAATGATTGACCCTGATTCCGGGACTGATGAGATATTGGAGAGAATCAGACAGGTTGGCGCTAAAATCCTGGTGGGAGAGGACGAGCTGGTATCGAAGTTTTCCGGTGCTGTGGAAATACTTAAGTTTTCAGAGCTTGAGACGTATATAGCCAGAGGAGAGCAGCTCCTTTCAGAAAATGATGAGCTTTTTGAAAGCAAGGTACCGACTCCGGAGCGTGAAGCGGTCATTCTGTTTACAACCGGTACCACAGGAGCATCCAAGGCCGTAGCACTTACTCACAATAATCTGTTCATTTCAACGGATGGTATGTTCAGGTCGCTCTTAAATCACAAAGAGGATATGACCATGATGATAACGCTTCCGCTTTATCACATAGGTGCTTTCTCTGGTATGCTCTTGCTTTATACATATTTTGCGGCAAGAATTGTTGTAGTCAGGGAGTACAGGCAGATAATTTCCGCGGTAATGAGGACAAAGCCCGGACATGCGACCCTGGTGCCGAGGCTTGCGGATGTGATTCTTACATGGCTTAGGATGCAGAAGGATAAAACAGGTGAGGTTAAACATTCATTTGTAGAGATAGCCCTCGTGGGAACTACAGTGAGTCCAATGTATCGTGAGGCATTTGCCGAGTTTGGAATAAATATTCTCGACTGCTATGGTATGACAGAGTCTTCCGGCGCAATTCTTATGCATAATCTTCCCATCAATCATGTAGAGATTCGTCTTGCCGGTGGTGGAAAGAGCGGAGAGATTCTTGTCAAAGGACCATCCATATTCTCGGGATATATGGATGATGAAGAAGCTACAAATGAGGTGTTTGAGGACGGCTGGTTTCACACGGGAGATATAGGAACCTTAAGTGATGACGGACTTTATTCGGTAACAGGAAGACTTAAGAACCTGATAATACTGTCAAACGGTGAAAACATCTCACCGGAAGAGATAGAGGAGCATCTGGACAGATCACCTCTTATAAGAGAGAGCATCGTTTATGAATCAGATGATCAGCTGGCTGCAGACATTGTGGTGGAGACAGGTGAGGAAGAATTCACAGATATTGAGTCTCTTGAAAAGACCTGGCTTTCTCGTATTCGTGAAGAAGCAGATCGTATAAATAAGGAGCTTCCGCCTTATAAGCGAGTATCTAAGGTTTCGTTAAGACTTGATCCGCTTCCGCGAAATGCACTTGGTAAGGTTATCCGAAAGGAAACGCAATGACGAAGTCATATCCAAAAGTAAGTATTCTTACACCGTTACATGAAACATCTCATGAACTGGTTGAAAGAGCATTTCTTTCCATAAAAACCGGGAAGTATGAGCTTGAGAATCTGGAATGGGTTGTAGTTCTACACAACTGTTCCAAGGAGTACAGTGAGGCTTTTCATGAACGCTTCGACAAGGAAGAGTTTTTAACGGTTTCTGAAGTAAATATGCCACAAACGGGATTAGCCTATGCAAGAGCAAAAACTCTAGAGAAAGCAAAAGGCGAATATATCTTTTTTCTTGATGGTGATGATGAGCTTACACCGTCATGTATCAGGGATGCTGTGGAGGCAATGGAGGATACAGGCGCGGACATTGCCGCATTCTCAATATGGGTAAAGTTTGGAGCGGGCGGTATAGGAGGCTTTTGTGACGCAGATCCTTCAAACGGGAGACTTATTCTTGATAAAGGCGATGAGCGAATAGGAAGCACCATGTGCTACAGCGGCGTGGGAGTATGGTCAAGGGGTTACAGACGAAGCTTCCTTTTGGATAAAGGGATAAGTTTTGATGAATCCTGCCCAAATCACATCACAGACCCTGTTTTCAATCTAGATGCTGCTCTTAGGGCTTCAAGAATCGTTATTCTTCCACAGCTTATGGGCTATATATACTACTACGGGATAGGGATGCTTAAAGCTGATGGAAAAAATGCAGCGAAGGATCTGCTTCTTTTACTTGACAGATATTTTGAAAAATACAGACAGCAGGGACTTATTGCGGATAATCTGATGTGGTTTTTTCTGCAGCTCATACTCCTGCTCATAAGATCAAATGTAAAAGATGATACACAAAGGGACTATTTGAAGAAGGTTAAGGAATATTCAGAAAAGCTTGATAAGCCGGTTATGAACTGGACCTATCTGCAGGGTGGAATGAATCATATCTGCAAGGAGATAAAAAAGGCGACAGAAGAGGTATGAATATGGAGTGCAGAATAATAGGCGACGTAATTTACAATGAGCGGAATAATGATTCAACAGCTCTTATCTGCAAAGATGAGGAGTTAAGCTTTAAACAGCTGTGGAATGAATCCAAGCGGATAGCCGAAAGGTTAATTGCAGAGGGTGTACATAAGAGCGACAGAGTAGCCCTTGATATGGGGAAATCTGCGGAATACGTATGTACTATGCTCGCAGTCGCACTCTGCGGTGCAATCGGTGTGACGATAGACAGGGCATGGCCTGATAAGCAAAGAGAGCATGTCATTTCCGACAGCACGCCGGTTCTTATAATAGATGAAAAAACTGTTGAAGCATGGCGAAGAGAAAATAGTGATGAAGCTGATAAAAACTGTTTTCCCAAGGTGAACGAAGCTGATCCCTTCTGGATAGTCTATACCTCAGGAAGTACCGGTGAACCCAAAGGCTCTGTAATATATCATCAGGCAATTCTTGCTATATGTGAGGCGCCTTCAGAAAACCGAATGAACAGATATCTATGCGACAATTGCAACAGGATACTTGTTGACTCGAATCTGTCATTTATCGCATCGAATTATCTTATATGGCTTTCACTTTGCAACGGGAAGACCATGGTTATTGCAACTGAGGAGGAGGCAGCCTCACCGGAGCTTATAGCGGACTGTATAGTAAGAAATCATGTCGACTGCACAGGTCGTCCGCAGAGTTGGATCGTAAGGGCTTTGGACAATCCGGATTATTCAGAAGCTGTCCGGCAGATGAAGATGATAATCCTCGGAGGAGAAAAGCATACAGAGGAATCTTTGTCCATAATTAAAGGTCACGCCAAAGATGCTGAGATATTTCTTATCTATGGCTCCACAGAGGTGCTTATCATTATGTCTCATCACTGGATGGGGAAAGAGGCTGATGACATAGGCGAAGCTGTCCGCAATGCAGAGGTCTATGTACTGGATGACAGTGGAGAACCGGTAAATAAAGGAATGCCCGGAGAAATCTGTTTTGGAGGTAAGGCTGTATCATTATGTCACTATTGGAACGCGCCAAAGCTTGATGAGAAAAAATATGAGTCTCACGAAAGCTATGGCAGAATATATCACACCGGTGATATGGGAATGATTGATGAGGAGGGTCACATACACATAACCGGCAGGATAGACAGCCTTATAAAGGTGCATGGAGTTCGCATAGAACCGGAATATCCCGAGCGTGTTATACGTGAATACGATGGGATTAGTGAAGTAGTAGTAATGCCTGTAGGAGATGATAAAGGAAAAACTCTGTGTGCATGGTATAGCTGTAAGGAAGGAAATCCTGATTTTGATGAGTCCGGGCTTAGAAAATATCTCGCGGACACCCTGCCCTATTACATGATACCGGCATATTATTGCAGGGTAGAGAGCTTCCCGTTAAACATGAGCGGTAAGCTTGACAGGAAAATTCTTTTTGAGCAGCTATCGGAGATGAAGAAGAGTAAGTCAAAAGAAAAGGATAGCCCATATAACTACATTGAAGACTTACTCTGTCGTATTTTTGCCAAGGTGCTCCACGTTGATGGAAAAATAGGCGCAAATGAAAACTTCTTTGAGCTTGGAGGAGATTCCATATCGGGACTTGAAGCTTCCTACCTCATGTCCAAGGAGGGATATCCCTTTGAGATTAAATGGCTCTATGCTTCACCTACGCCATCTCTTCTTGCCGGATTTATCAATAAAAAAGGTGAACAGGAGAAAATGGATATAGACGGCAGTGAGCTTAAAAACAGTCAGAAAACTATTGCTGAAAAAGCTGTAGGGAAGTCTGTAAGCGCCGTTCATCCTGTAAGTATACTGGTTTCTAAGGAGCTTAAGGCGAATAATCCCTGGATGAGGCTTCAGGCCTATGCGTTAGACAGGGCGTTTAGTGCGGACGAATTCAAAGAGCGCATAAAAAGTATAACCAAAACTCATGAGATGCTTCGGTCTGTATTTTTTACAGATGAGGGGCAGTTTTACCGTGCAGTTTTTTCAGAAAATGATACGGAGTGCTTCTATGTTGATCTTACTTGTGAACTGCCGGAGGGAAGTCTGTGGTCAGATAAACAGAAGCGCTATTTTGATCAGGTAACGAGGTTACTTTTGGGACGGAAAATGGATCCCTTTAAGGATGTGATGTTTCAGGCGGGACTTATCAGGATATCTAAGAGTACTTCCATATTGATACTTTTTTATTCGCATCTGCTCTTCGATATGATAGGAATCGATAATCTTGTTATCGATTTATTAAATGAAAAGAGAGACCAGGAGACATCCGATTCGAATATATTCGAAAGACGTACAAGGAAGGTTTTGTATGAAAACAGGGAAGAAGCTGCCAAATACTGGGATGGAATACTTATTAATGACAGCAGGCTTTTTAAGGTATTAAAATTCGGTGACACCGCAAATAAATCATCTGCAAGGATCCGCCTTACAGGGGACAAGAATGCACGCTTCAAGGTGAATTCTTTTTGTGAGAAAAACAGAATTTCATTCGCTTCTTTTATGCACCTGCTCCTTGGAAGAGCACTTGTAAAAATGTCGGAAGGAAAGGAGGTGTCCTTCCTGTCGGTGTGCTCCGGAAGAGATCACGAGGAGATACGACTTGCAGGTATGTGTGCACAACCTATGCCGTTTAAATTTAATGCACAGGATACATTCGCCAATGTGCAGGAGCAGATCATTAATTCACAAAATCATGCGTGGCTGCTGGATGTACCGGGGGCTTACGAAGAACAGGTAAGAGCGTATTTGGACGGTGTTCGACTTGATATCATTGATGACAACTACCATGAACGGATAATAAGAGACTGCACGGTATATGAGCTTCAAAAGGAACTTGCGCTAAAGGAGCTTATTCTTCAACATGAGCAAAAACAGCTACGTCCTGAGGAGGATGGAGGACTGATGGTCTATGTTGATCAGTGTTGGTCTGAATTATATGTCATTGAATTTGAAACAGGAGTGGTTGATGCTGATTTTGCCTACAAGCTTCGTGATGCTCTTAGATTTGAACTTGATTTAATTACCGGAGAAGAACAGGAGAATCCGCATAATCACATAAAAACAGAGACAAAGAAGGGCAGGAATAAAGAGGATTGTTGTGAATTTGCGGCAAGTGTGCTCACGCCTGTTCATGAGGTGAGGCTAGATCTTCTTGAAAGAGCTTATAAATCCTTACGAAAGCAACAGTTCGGATTCGATAATCTTGAATGGGTGATCCTTTTGCATAACTGCAGTGATTCTTATAAAAAGGAGATATACAGGCGGTTTGGGGATATTGAAAATGTGATGATAGAAGAAAGGGATGTGAACGGAACAGGGCTTGCTTATGCCAGAAGTGAGCTTATAAATCTTGCCGGCGGAAAATACCTATTTTTCCTTGATGGCGACGATGAAATAACACCTTCCTGCATCAAAGTGGCTGTTAGCGCAATGGATGAAACCGGAGCAGATATGTCCACCTGGGCGGTAGATATCAGGTCAGAGGATTCGGAACTCTGGTTTTGTTGTGATGCGGATCCAAAGGATGAGAAATTGGTAATAGATAGGGGAGACCCCAGAATGGGAAGTACTTTGTGCTTTAGCGGACCGGGGCTTTGGGCACATGCATTCAGACGCACATTTATTAAAGATAAAAATGTGTGCTTTGATGTTGAAAGCCCTGCAGGAACAACGTGTCTCGATGTAATCTTTGTATTTAATGCACTGCTTGCCGCAGACCGACTGGTCATACTGCCAAGACTTACAGGATATGTATATTATTATGGAATAGGTCTCTTTAATGCAGCAGGCTATAAGGTTGCCTACGATATGATGAGCCTTGTTGAGCGTTACAGGGATTATTACCGTGACGCAGGTCTTTTTGCTGATAACCTTATGTGGTTGATTATGGGATTGGGATTAATACCGACCTGGAGGCTCGTGCCGTATTCACTTCAAAGCGACTATCAAAAGGCCCTGAAGGATTGTGTTAAGTGGCTTAAGCCTCCGCGGATGAACTGGAAGAAGCTCCAGAAAATAGCTGATTATTTTTATACAGAGCTTATTAAAATAGCAGGTCAGTGATCATTCAAGGTCAAGATCATCAGCAAAGCCTGTAAGCTCAAGGACTTCAACTATGCTGTCGTTGGCATGTAATACTTTGACCTTCTGGCTCTTATCCTCCATGGTATTGATCGCAAACAGAATAACGCGAAGACCGGCGGATGAGATGTAATCAAGCTTTTCAAAATCCAGGGTCAGTGTATCGAGCTGGGGAAGAGTCTCTTCAAAGGCAGCGCTGAGATCACGGGAAGTATTTGTATCCAGGCGTCCCTCCAGCTTGAACAGACCATTTTTGTTATCGATAGTCTTATCAATGGTAAGCATAAATTATCCTCCTTATTTTGAAAATCTCTAAACTCATTTTAGCACGCATGAGTCTTTTAGTACCAATAATAAATTATTAATTTTTACTGTTTGATTTTTTGTCTAATTTTTATTTGTAATTATGATAATCCTGATAAATAATATTTATATAAGGTCTTTGAAACAACCTGCATATATTTTAAGAGAATTTATATTATGCAAGGAATAAATCATATGAAGAAAAGAAATAAAAAGATTGTAAAACAGGCGCTCCCGTGGATTGCATGCCTGTTTCTGATAACAGCCATAGTTAATGGAATATGTATTTATTCCAGTAACAGTAAGAACTATGTTGCATCTACCTGCAGGACTATGCAGGCTATTCTTGTTCAGGTAAGAAATTCACTTACTGAGTATAAATCGCTTTCATGGTTACTTAACTACTGGCAGGATCACAGTGATGAAATGGATCTTCCGGGGGACCGGCTGAATCGCTCATCACAGATTCAAAGGCTACTCCTTGATCATGAATATGAATCTCTTTACAGCATTACTCCGGAACAGGCAGAGAGTTTATCAGAAGAAGAACAGAGAATCTTTGCGGAAGAATGTTATCTTTTGCTTATGCCGGAATTTTCATCAATGAAGAACAGCTTCAACCTTACTGAAATAACTTTTGAAATTGTGCTGGATGATACGAATATATTCCCGCTTTTCCAGGGAATTCAGGAGGGAGAGAAGTCCTTTGGAGGTAATTTCTGTGCCCTTGGTGAGGCGTGGCCTTTTGATATAAACGAGCAGCCGGGTATCAGGGAAATGTATGAGAGCAAAGAGGATAAGGCTTTTTTCGAAGAGGAGAGCTCTCTTGCTGATGCAGAAAACAGAGAATACCTCATGGGGTATCTTCAGGTGCCGGTTGACGGTAATTTGAAGTGTCATCTGACGGCTATCCAGAGAATCACAAATATGCGTAAGTCAATCGCGGACAGTGCGAGATCCGTTGAACTTATCAACGCAGTGCTGCTGTTTATCTGCGCCGTTATAATTCTTCATATGATCTATTCAAAAATAATAGATCCCCTGACACGCATAATGAGTTTCCTTAGCGATTACGCAAAGACAAAGAATACAAAGGACATCGTTCAAAAGCTTTTGACAATTGAAGCCGATAACGAGCTCGGAAGGCTTGCGGACGATTGCTCCGACATGATCATAGGAATTGAGAGATACTCTAAGGAAAAGCAGAGGATGCTCATTGAAACAGAGCGTATAAATACAGAGCTTGAGCTGGCTGCAAGGATTCAGAAGGATATGATACCTGGAGATTTTTCCGCATTCAATGATCGAACGGATCTTGATCTGTACGGTTCTATGACGCCCGCGAAATCCGTCGGCGGAGATTTCTATGATTTCTTTTTCCTTGACGAGGACCATATGTATATCGCTATTGCTGATGTTTCAGGAAAAGGTATCCCTGCAGCGATGTTCATGATGCTCACAAAAAACATACTTGCCAATAATGCAAGAGAGGGCAAGTCACCGGCAAAGATACTCACGGATTCTAACACAGCGATACTTATGCAGAATAAAGAGCTTATGTTTCTGACTGTATGGGTTGCAATACTCGAGATATCCACAGGTAAGCTGACCATGGCAAATGCCGGACATGAAAGACCGGCATTATTGAAACCGGGTGGCGAATTCGAACTATTAAATGATAAACACGGTTATGTTCTCGGCGTTCGAAAGGGTAAGCAATACACCGAGGAAGTGATTGAACTTGAAAAAGGTTCAAAGATTTTTGTTTATACAGACGGAGTTGTGGAAGCGATAGATTCAGAGAAAGAACAGTTTGGTACTGACAGGATGCTTGAAGCATTAAACAGAGTGGCTAAAGAATCACCGAAGCAGCTGCTTGATGAAGTAAGAAGCTCAGTTGATGCTTTTGTTGAGGAAGAGGAGCAGTTTGATGACCTCACAATGCTCTGCCTTGAATATAAATGATGTGTTTTTATTAGGAGCTTATCGAAGGAGGTGATTATGCTTCTTGTCAGAGATTATAGTACACAGCATAATTATCGAACACTGGATATTTCCGAGAACCTGTTTCACAAGGCGCTTTCCTGCGTGTTAAAAGGTGAGACACACTTTCATGTCAAAAATAAAAACGGACCCTCATTTGATCTTGAATATGTAAATAATCAGAAATGGTGTGAAAGCTTCCCGGAGTATCCTTATTCACCGCTTTTTCGCCGTGAACCGCTGTATCCTCCTTATTATATGTATGATGAAAATGATAAGGATAAGATATGCTTCGATATTCTCGATGGGATAGAGCGTATATGGTTTGAGGAAGTAAATGAGTACACTGTGGTGATCACAGGGATTGTCTTAAGGTATACGGATATTGCTGTTTTGTGGAACGATAAGAGAATCAAATGGTTTTATCCAAAAGAAGAAAAAATCCAAATTACCTACGAAGCGCAGGGGGATGAAAAGACGCTTCGTGTCCACAGAGCATTCAAGCCATCAGCATTTGACTGCGACTTTCTGAACATGGATCAGGTGGTCTTGTTTCATCACTTCTTTGTATATCAGTGGCTGACGGATCTGCCACTTGATAAGGTGAAATACGCTGAGATTCTTGTGGCAAAAAGTGAGGGAATCGGAAGTATACTTACCTGCTATACAAGAACCAGGAATTTTCTTAGTCGTTTTGGATTAGAGGTAACCTTACAGGCAGGAAGCTCCAGATATCCTGATCATGTAATAGAGAAGTACTTCACTATCAAGATGACACCGGAGGATTCGAACGAAGACAACACTATATATATAACCAATTATTACGGAATACTGTTCACGAAGATGCTAAGGCTTGCGCATGAGAGGGAGTTTGGCCTCGAATTGATGAATCCGGGATTTATTGATGAGATGAAGGAGTACTCGGATGCAATAATGAAAGGAAAGCGAATGCTTGGCGTTCTGCTTCGCGGTTCTGATTACATCACCTCTGAAATGAGCGGAACATCGGCTCCCGCTGCAGTTGAAAGCGCAGTACCGAAGATCAGGGAGTGGATGGATGAGTATGGGTATGACGGGATTATACTCGCCACTGAGGATGCGGATATCCTCTCAAAAATGAAAGCTGCTTTTCCGGACAAGATCAGAGTTGTGTCACAGGTAAGGTACAGCATAACTGATTTTGAAAGAGAAAACGTAATTACAATAAGCGAATTGGACAGCATTAAGTATTCCGGAACAGATTATGATGTTTTCCTTGAGGATTCTTTAGTGAATTATTTCTTTGCGCTCTATATGATATCTATGTGCGAAAGCTTCATGTACTCCGGGGAAAGCGGCGGAATGGCAATGGCTAAGGCTCTTAATGGCGGCAAATATAAGAAAATGTACAGCTTTGCTGAGGGTAAAGAGGTAGACGAATAGAAGCAGGAATCCGGAAGGACTTTTATAGTATTTTAATTTCTTTAAATATTTAATATGTTCAATAATATAGTTATGCATAGATCATATTAAGGAAGGTCTTCAGAAATTCATTAAGCTTAAAAAGGAGAAGAAATTATGGCATTTTTCCAAGGTATTACAAATCATGTTTTCTGCTCGGTAATGAAAAGAAGAGGTGCAACTGCACTCAGACACCTTGATGAAGTTAGTAAAAGGGCCGTGGCAGCAAGCGAAGAGACTCTGCTTAAGATACTTAAGGACAATGAGAATACAGAGTACGGCAAGCTCTATAATTTCAGTGAGATCAAGAGTATAGAAGACTTTAAGAAAAAGGTTCCTTTTTCGAATTATGATTCCTACGCTTCATATATTGAGCGCATGATACAAAATGATGAGGAAAATCTAATCACAAGCTATCCCGTAAAGCACTATGCATTAAGCTCGGGAAGTGTCGGCGTGCCAAAGCACATTCCCGTGACACAGGCTACTATGGATAACTATGCGGTTTACGGTGCAAGTGTACTCTTTGGTGTTATGGATGAATATTACAGAAATACCACAGGTAAAACATATAAGGACGGATACTGCCTTAATACAATAGAAGCTCCGCCGATGATGACAGAAAACGGTGTTCCAAAGGGACCTATCTCCGGAACAGCACTTCGTGATCTTGCGGAGCATCTGACAAGCTTCATAACGTCTCCGGCAGATCTGGTATTTCCCACAGAGCCCATGGACAGCAAGTACTTAAAGCTTCGGTTTGCACTTCCTAACAGGAAAGTAACTTGCATGACTTCCGCATTTATGACATCACTTGTGGATCTTATGACCTGGCTTGAGTCCAATTGGGAGAGCATGTGTGATGATATAGAAAAAGGTGTCATCGGAGAGAGTATACTTGTATCCGATGAGCTTAGGAAAAAATTCGAGTCCATGTTTACTCCGGATCGTGAGAGAGCAGAGGAATTAAGAAATGAATTCAGAAAGGGCTTTGATGAAATAGTAATAAGGATATGGCCTGATTTCCAGTGGCTTGGAGCTATAGGTACAGGTGGATTCTCGCAGTACACTCTGAAGATGAGACAGTACACCGGAAAGAATATACCGTACAGCTTCCTTAACTATGCTGCATCTGAGTCCCTGATGGCTGTTGCCAGAAGAACCGGCGAGGATGGCTTCGTGCTCCTTCCCGATGGAGGCTTTTATGAATTTATTCCTGCTGATTCTGACGATGAGGAGACAACGCTTACAATAGATCAGCTGGAAGCAGGTAAAGATTATGAGATTGTGGTAACAAATCTGTCAGGTTTTTACAGATATAAGATCAAGGACGTTATCAGGGTTAAGGGCTTCTACAATGAAGCACCGCTTGTTTCTTTCCTGTATCGTAAGAATCAGATGATCTCCATAGCCGGTGAGAAGACCAATGAGGAAGCACTTCGCTGGACCATCAGCAAATTCCAGGATGAAACCGGAATACTTGTACGTGACTACAGTATCTACGCGGATACAGATTCCAAGCCCGGTCGTTATGTACTCTTTATTGAGCCCGACAAGGAAATTGAAGAGAGCAAGATAGAGGAGTACAGAGATACTGCAGAGAAGCTCCTCGGACAGGCAAATCCGTCCTTCGGACAGAAGATAATGAACAACACACTCGGAAAAACCAAGCTCTGCATAACCCAGCAGGAAGCATACATGTTATACAGAGATATCATGATCAGGAAGGGTGTTTCCCAGAATCAGCTTAAACCTGTCAGAGCAATCGATACGCCTATGAAGGAGAAGTTCTTCTTCAAGTTCATAGAGATGGAAACGGAATAACATGAAGATTATTAGAACGTTACTGGGATCTTTTTCCGAAGCCCTTGCAGAAGGTGCGGTCATGCTGCCTAATCTGATGTTCGTGGGATTATATTACGAGCACTACGGGCAGAGTGAGTTCATTATGCCATTTGTACTTCTATATGCGTTTGAGAAGGCGGGACCGTTCCTGCTTAGTGGCTTTGGGAAGGTTAAGAATCCTTATCTGGTGTGGTTTACAGGTAATGTACTGGCTATACTGGGATGTTTTCTGATGCTTTTCGGGAACAGCGCGCACATACTGTGGAATGTGGGCGCTATTCTGATTGGCTTGGGATTATCGTGTTTTGCGCCGATGTACCGGACAATGAGGGATTCGATCAGGGAGAAAAAGATATGGTCTACAGGTGCGTCGGTTTATATAGGTTATCTGATCCTGCTGTTATATCTGGTTATCGTTATGGCATTCAGATATGTGAGCATGATTACTGTGATATTGGCCATTCTTTTCCTGGTACTGATATCGACCGTTCAGTGTATAACTCTCCGGAATCACAATCCTCATAAATATGACCCGCTGATTGAAAAAGGAACGGTTCGCGCGGATCAGTTACTTCTTGCACTGATAGTTTTGTTATTCACATACGCAATAAGGCTTTATAAGCAAACTGCAAGTCTCGGACTGGTGTTGTGGATAGCGGTTGGAATGATTCTTTTGGTCGTGGCGGCGTTCGTAACAAGAAGAAATCCTTATAGAGGGCACAGCCTTCGCACTTTATGGTATGGAGCTGAAAGGAATTTTGTAACTATTTTCTCGCTGATTTATTTTATGGCTGTCGGAGAGTATAACAAGGTTACTGTAGCATATATCATGATAGGTATCGGGGTTGCGCTTGCGAAAATTGTAAGTCCGATACTAAAGAAAATGGTCAGGGAAGAGCGGTTCGAATTATTCTGCATTGTATCCGCAAATGCTTTCTCATGTCTTATGATGATACCCGGTACGATTTCATATATGGTTGGAGTACTGGTTACAGTGATCTTTGTATCCTGTGGAAACAGCAGGAGTACAGCCGCATATCTTAAGGATGAGCGGTTCGACGTAAACGAGAGAAGACTCGTGCGCTCCAGATTCTATGGCCTTGGAGCTGTTGCGGAACAGGCCTTCATGATGGGATTCTTCTTCGTGTTCTCGTATCTGATACTGGGAAATGGAGTTGATGCGCTGTCAGCTTATACCTTCCGCGATGGCAATATGGATACAAGTCCTGTGTTTTTTTATTCACTCATGGCATGCATAGTTTTAAATACGCTTGTCGGATTGTATGTAGTGAAAAATAAGGAATCTCAGTAACTATATATATTTGGCAAGTTATCACAATACCTACAGTATTCAAGATTGTGGCGTAGTAGTCGGTAATCCGGCAAAGGTAGTAAAAATGCTTGAAGTCGAACGCTTTAAATAATACAGACCCAATATGCAATGTTAAAAGATAGTAAGTCCGATGCTTATTGATAATAGTAAGCACCGGACTTTTTAATAAAAAATTGAACATATATTGACACGGTGTCAATATATATGTATAATTTATTTTGACACGAAGTCAGAATAAGATTTATGGAGGGCAGATATGCCAAAGGGATCACCGGAAAGAACCGCAGCAAGAAAAGAAGAGATCATAAGTGCCTGTGAAAAACTATATCAGACCATGAGCTTTAAGGATATTACTCTTAAAGAAATCGGAAACGAGACATCTTTTTCCAGACCAACGATATACAACTATTATCAGACAAAAGAAGAAATCTTTCTGGCTCTCTTTGAAAGGGAGTATATTCGCTGGAACGGGGAACTTAAGTCTATTCTTCAGGATAACGAAAAGCTTTCAAAGGAACAGCTCGCTGAGAAATTGGCGACATCCATTGCAAACAGGCAGCAGCTCTTGAAGCTTCTTGCTATGAATAATTACGATATGGAGGCTAACAGCAGACCTGAACTTCTGACATCGTTTAAGGTGGCTTATGGTGACTCCATGAAGCATGTATGCAGAATTCTCACAAAATTCTGCCCGGAGAAATCAGTTAAGGAAATTCAGGATTTTATATATGTGTTCTTCCCTTTCATGTTTGGGATATATCCGTATACAGCAGTAACGGATAAGCAGAGGGAAGCCATGAAACAGGCAAATGTGGACTATGTATATCAGTCCATTTTTGAAATAACAAATAACTGTCTGCTAAAGCTTTTATAAAGTATGACAGACTAACACAAAACAACAAATTTAAGGAGGACAACTGCAATGGCAAATTTACCTAAGATTCCTGTAGCATGGGCCATTGCGAAGGGAACTCTTCCTATCATCGGAGTGACCAAGGAAAACCAGGTGCTTGACGCAGTAAAGGCAGCAAATATCACACTTACAGATGAGGAAGTATCTTCACTTGAAAAAGTAGCAGATAGTCTGGAACTTAATGTAATTCGTTTTTGGGAAAAGGAGATGAAATAATATGGCAAAGAAAAATATCGGAGCAACACTTGCATTATATCCATGCCCTGTAAGCAGTTATAAATGAGCAGGGCAAGATCGACTATCATACCTTTAAGCCGGTATTGTTTGAATTCCCTACCTATGAGTATTTCGTTACCGGAGAAAAGGTCGGAAACTGTGGAAAGATGAACTGATTTTTTACAAGTCTCTGTCCTTCAAAGGTCAGAGGCTTGTTTTGCATAAAGGAAAGGATAATTAAAATGGCAGGAAAAACTTTAGTTGCTGTATTTTCAGCAAGCGGTGTGACAAAAAAAGTGGGTGAAGAGATTGCCCGTATTGCAGGCGGGGATTTCTTTGAAATTGTTCCAAAGGAAATATATACAGATGATGATCTTAACTGGATGAACAAACAGAGCAGGAGCAGTGTTGAGATGAATGACCCTTCTGCGAGACCTGAGATCGCAGATACGGTGTCAGACATGGCTTCCTACGACAAAGTGATCGTTGGATTTCCAATCTGGTGGGGAGTGGCTCCGAGGATCATAGAGACCTTCCTTGAAAGCCATGATTTCAGTGGAAAGACGATCATTCCTTTCTGCACTTCCGGAGGAAGCGGAGTAGGAAGAAGCGATGAAGAACTCCATAAAAATGTAAAGGGTGACGTTAAGTGGTTAAAGGGCACACAGATCAACCGACCTGATGAAGCCATGATCAAAAAGTGGCTTGATGAAGTACTGTAAACGGAGGAGTCAGATAATGAAATATACAAAGCTTGGAAATTCAGATTTAAATGTATCCCGTATATGCATGGGCTGTATGGGGTTTGGCGATGCAACGAGAGGGCAGCATAGCTGGACGATTGACGAAGAGCATTCTAGGGAAATCATAAAAAGAGGGCTTGATCTTGGAGTTAATTTCTATGATACGGCGATAGCATATCAGAGCGGAACCAGTGAGCAGTACGTAGGACGTGCGCTCAGAGAATTTGCAAAGCGTGAGGATGTGGTTGTTGCGACTAAATTTCTTCCGAGAACACCCGAAGAGATTGAAAAAGGAGTCTCCGGTCAGCAGCATATAGAAAATATGATAAACACAAGCCTTCAAAACCTTGGAATGGACTATGTGGATCTGTATATCTATCACATGTGGGACTGGAATACAGATATCTACGACATCATGGATGGCTTACATCGCATAGTGAAAGCAGGGAAGGCAAGATATATCGGTATTTCAAACTGTTTTGCATGGCAGATTGCAAAGGCGAATGCGCTGGCAGAAAAAGAAGGCTTTGCAAAGTTTGTTTCTATCCAGGGACATTATAATCTGATCTTCCGTGAAGAAGAGCGCGAGATGGTGCCGTATTGTGAAGAAGAGAATATCGCACTCACTCCGTAC
>JAEEGI010007770.1_pt1 | contig 23933 bp, 21 predicted proteins | sample 8958751 | NCBI WGS metagenome assembly JAEEGI01 (sample SAMN16246545, study PRJNA631951) | gut metagenome | biome: gut microbiome; feature: rumen; material: KS-attached | host: Bos | place: Iran: Karaj | collected 2018-10 | reverse complement strand
CTGGTGATGTATTTCCTGTATCTGCTCATTCTGCGCAAGATTCACGGCTACACGGGCGATTGCTGCGGTGCCGTGTGCCTGTTAGTGGAACTGGCAATTTATCTGGTTGCCTGCTCACAACAATTGATGTAAGATAAATCAACAACAATAAATACAACAAGTACAATGATAAATATCGATATTCAATTTTTGTATTTATTGTACTTATTGTTTTCTTTTTAATGATGGAAGTTGTTTTGATTAGACATACCAGCGTTGATGTTCCAAAGGGGACATGTTACGGCCAGACCGACGTGCATGTGCGTGACACCTTTGAGCAAGAAGCCGAGTTGACACGTCAGTCTCTCGTGCCGTTTCTGCCGTTTGACAAGGTGTACTCGTCGCCGCTGACACGTGCCCGCAAACTCGCGGCTTATTGCGGTTACCCAGATGCCGAAACCGATGAACGACTGCTGGAGATGAATATGGGCGAGTGGGAAATGCAGCTGTATGACAAAATCAAGGACCCTCACCTTCAGGAATGGTACGACGACTATATCCATCAACCCACAACTGGTGGCGAGAGCTTTTTGCAGCAATATCAGCGGGTGGCGGCATTTCTTGACGAGCTCAAGGGCCAGCCCTATCAGCGAGTGGCCATCTTTGCCCATGCCGGGGTACTCATCAGCGCCGGCATTCATACAGGTCTTTATTCTTGGGACAATGCTTGGAGCAATCTGGCCGATTACGGGGATTTTATTGTAATTACGATTTAAAATGTTAGGCCTCGCCTTGGCGTGGCCGTCAAACAAAGATAAGTCAATGAGCAGAATCATATTGATTACTGGTGGACAACGCTCGGGCAAAAGCCGATATGCCGAGGAACTGGCATTGAGTCTAGCTGATAACCCAGCGTATGTAGCGACAGCCCATGTGTGGGACGAGGAGTTCCGTGAGCGTGTTCGCCGCCATCAGGAGCGCCGTGGACCACAATGGACCAACATCGAGGAGGAAAAATACCTGAGCCGCCATGACCTGACAGGCCGTGTGGCGGTCATCGATTGCGTGACCCTGTGGCTGACTAATTTCTTCTTTGAGAATCAAAGTCAAGACACACAGCAGGTTTTAGATATGGTCAAAGAGGAGTTTATCCGCTTCACGGCCCAAGATGCCACCTTTATCTTCGTGACCAACGAAATCGGCAGCGGCGGCGTGAGCGTGGATGCCGTGCAACGGCGATTCACCGACCTGCAAGGCTGGATGAACCAGTACGTTGCAAGCCGTGCCGACGAAGTCATCCTCATGGTCTCGGGAATCCCGGTAACAGTTAAAAGTTAACAGTGATTAGTTAACAGTTCTAGAGCATCTAGATTATCTAGAATATCTAGAAACTAAGAACCAAGAAAATGAAGCAATTCAATATACAACACACCGATAAATCGATGGCTGATGCCATCCAGCAGAAAATCGACCACCTGAACAAACCCAAAGGATCGCTGGGTCGCTTGGAGGAACTGGCCTTGCAGATTTGCCTCATCCAGCAGACCTTGACGCCCAGCCTTAACCATCCCTGCCATTTGTTGTTGGGCGGGGACCACGGCATCGAGCGCGAGGGCGTGAGTGTATCCCCGCGCGAGGTCACCTGGCAACAGATGATCAACTTTACCCGTGGAGGTGGCGGCGTGAATATGTTTTGCCGCCAGCACGGTTTCAAGTTACGCATCGTGGACACAGGTGTGGATTATGACCTCAGCAATGTTGAGGGCATCATAGACCGCAAAATTGCCCGAGGCACCCGCAATTTCCTGCACGAGCCTGCTATGAGCCAGGAGGAATTTGACCGCGCCATCCAGACGGGTTGCGATCTGGTGGATGACTGCATTGCCGAAGGGTGCCAAGAGCTGTGCGTCGGTGAAATGGGCATTGCCAACACCTCGCCGTCAAGCATCTGGATGAGCCTGTTCGGCAACATCCCCCTCGACGAGTGCATCGGTGCGGGAGCGGGACTTGACAGTCCTGGTATCCAGCACAAGTGCGAAGTCCTCGCACAGTCACTAAAGCATTACAATGAAACGATGGAAAACACAACCGAGAACGCCATCCGTTATTTCGGTGGTTTTGAGATGGTAACGGCCATCGGAGCCATGCTGCGTGGAGCCGAAAAGCATCTTGTAGTAATGGTTGACGGCTTCATCATGACGGCCTGTGCCATCGCGGCTATTCAACTCTATCCCGCGGCACAAGATTACATGATTTTCACCCATTGTGGTGACGAGAGTGGGCACAAGCGCATGCTTGACATCGTCCACGCCAAGCCCATCCTCAACTTGGGCCTACGCCTCGGCGAGGGCACCGGAGCCTTGTGTGCCTACCCCATCATCGATTCGGCAGTGAGGATGATCAACGAAATTAACAACTTCGACACCGCCCACATTACTAAATACTTCTAAAGAAATAACACTACGACAGACGTCAAGGCGAGCATAAGTAGTTCAGCCGTTCGGTTGATGCGGACGGCGGTGTGCATATCCTGGGTGTTGAGTTCACGGTCGTTCTCGCCGATGAAGGGTTTGTCGAAGAGTTCGCCGAAGTAATAGTGTGGCCCGCCGAAACGGCAGTTGAGGATGCCGGCAAGGGCAGCCTCAGGGTAACCGCTATTGGGACTAGCGTGCTTACGGCCATTTTTCCATACGAATTTCATGAGTGACAACTGGCCAGATGCGATGACCATTAGCAAAGCAGTCAGGCGAGCAGGGATATAATTGGCCACATCATCGGTGTGGGCAGCCCAGCAGCCGAAGTCTTTGTAGCGCTCGGTGCGATAACCAATCATCGAATCAAGGGTATTGACCATTTTGTAGGCCAACATGCCTGGGGTGCCCAACAATGCAAACCAGAAAAGAGGGGCTATCACGCCGTCGCTCAGATTCTCGGCAAGTGTCTCTAGAGCGGCAGTACGCACCTCTTGAGCTGACAGTTGCGAGGTGTCACGCCCCACAATGCGAGCGACCTGCTGACGACCCTCGTCAAGCGAACGGTCAAGCGCCAAAAACACCTCTCGCACCTCTCGAATAAGCGTCGTCCCTGCCAAACAGTAGAAAATGATGATGGTATCGAGGATGAGCCACAAAACCGTGTTGGGAATAAATCGCTTGAGCCACCACACGACAAAAAATACCATCAGAATCAGGATGATGGCCATCACGGCACCCTTGGCCATGCGGTGACTGCCTTTATTCAGGCGGTGTTCCCCCCACGAAATCATTTTGCCGAACCACACGATGGGATGCGGCAGGCGTGACGGGTCACCGAAGATAAAATCCAGCAACCAACCCAGCAGTAACGGCAATATGAGTAATAGCGTATTGATCATTGAATTAAAAAAAGAAAACAATAAGTACAATAAAAACAATCGATGACGAAAAATCCCACATTTGTATTTGTTGTATTTATTGTTGTTAATTTAGAAAGAGACGGATGGCGGTGACTAGGGCGTCGTTTTCGGCGGGCGACTGGGTGGCGATGCGGAAGTGATGAGCCGTCAAGCCTGTGAAGTTAGAGGCGTCACGGATGAGGATGCCATGCTCCCTCGCCAGGTATTCCTTCAGCTCGGCAGCCGTGGCCTGTTGGATGGTGCACAGGAAAAAATTGGTCTGTGTCAGTTGAGCCTCAATGCCATCTATCTCGTTCAGCATCACGCGCAGGCGTTGCGTCTCGGCCAAATAGGTGGATAGGTCAGGAATGGCCGTCTCGCCTCGCTGTACCAGCCACTTGCCGGCCTCCAGCGACAGGGCGTTGATGGCCCAAGGGCGGTACTGTTCCCGTAAGCGGTTTATAATCGACGATGAGGCAGTGACATAACCCAAGCGCAGGCCGGGCACAGCATAGCGTTTGGTCATTGAGTGCAACAGGATAATATCGTCACGACCGACCACGTCGGCGGGCTGTAGCAAGGGAGCCATCGTATAGTCCTCGTAGGACTGGTCAACAATGAGTAGGCGATGGCGCTCGGCAAGCGCCAACACATCGTCGGTTCCAATCACGTCACCAGTCGGGTTATTAGGGTTGCACAGCCAGCACAGGGCGCCATCCCCGCACTCGCGATAGCCAAACACACGGCATGCGTCTTCATATTCCCTGAAGGTTGGCTGAAGGATGCAGCAAGTGCCCTCATGGCGGTAGGCTTGGGCAATCAGATAGATGGCATCGACAGCTCCACTGGTCACCAATACCTCGTCGGGGCTGATAGCACACTCGTGAGCAATCATCTGTTCTAGCGAAGCTGCTGATGGCTCAGGATAGGAGCGCACGACATCCATGCGAGAGCTCAAATAGGATTCTAACGCACTTAAATCAGTTCCGGCATAAATATTTGAACTGAAGTTCATCTTGATATTCTCGTAACGATACAGGTCGTCGCCGTGTCCTTCAATCATGGTCTGTCAAGATTTTGTAGATTTGCTCCATATCGACATATTGGCGCACATGGGACGCCAGTTTATCGTATTGTTCCTCCTTGAAAGCCGCATAGTCAAACGGCTGATTCCCCTCAGTGATTTTGTCCTTGAACGGTTCCAATAGGAAATCCACAAATGGCGTATTGTCAAGGATGCCGTGGACATAGGTGCCCATGCACTTGCCATCAACGAGATAGCCGTCTTCGCGTCCGCTATCGAGATGCAGCAAAGGTGACGGCTTGGCATCTCCTAAGGGGCGCGTCTCGCCCTGATGGATTTCGTAGCCGCCCCCGTACTGACAGGTGACTTGGCGCGTCTGCTTGTCACCGTTCATGGTAGTAGTCGTGGGCAGCAGGCCCAGTCCCGGCAAACGCTCGATGTCGCCCTCAACATGGTCGGGGTCCAATACTTCCATGCCCATCATCTGATAACCGCCGCAGATGCCCAGCACGGCCGCACCCTCGCGGTGGGCACGAACGATGGCCTGGGCACAACCGTTGCGGCGCAGCTCATACAGGTCGTGCAAGGTGGATTTAGTGCCTGGCAGGATGATGATGTCGGCCTTCTTGATGTCCTCGGTATTGTTGGTGTAGAACAGGTGAACACGCGGGTCACGCTCCAGCGCGTCAAAGTCGGTGTAATTTGACAGGTGCCGCAACATGACAACGGCCACATTGACCTTGCCACGTTCGGCCTGCATCGACTTTTGCGCCAAAGCCACACTATCCTCCTCCTCAATGTAAATGTCTTTATAGTAAGGGATAACGCCCAGCACAGGAACACCGCAGATATTCTCCAGCATCTTGCGGCCCTCGTCAAACAAGCGCATGTCGCCACGGAACTTGTTGATGATGATGCCCTTGATGAGGCTGCGGTCCTCGGGCGTCTGCAAGGCAATGCTGCCATATACCGAGGCAAACACACCGCCACGATCTATGTCACCGACCAGAATCACATCGGCATGAGCATGGCGCGCCATGGGCAAATTCACCAAGTCGGTGTCACGCAGATTAATCTCCGAAATGCTGCCAGCGCCCTCCATCACGATGGGATTGAAACGGGATGCCAAACGATCGAAAGCATCACACACCTCGCGGCGATAGTCAATGTCTGACGTGCCTCGACGCCAATAGTCATAGGCATTCTTGTTGCCGATGGGCTTGCCGTGCAGGATTACTTGCGAGGTATGGTCAGACTGTGGTTTCAGCAGAAGCGGGTTCATATCAGTGTGGCAAGGAATGCCGGCAGCCTCAGCCTGAACTGCCTGGGCGCGACCGATTTCAAAGCCTTCGGGCGTAGCGTAGGAGTTCAACGCCATATTTTGGGCCTTGAACGGGGCTGGACTGTAGCCATCTTGCTTGAAAATGCGGCAAAAGGCAGCGGCAACGATGCTCTTGCCCACATCGCTGCCCGTCCCTGCGAACATTATGGGATGTAATCGCTTCATTCTTTCTCGTTGGCTAAGACAAACAGATAATCAGACAGGCGGTTCATCATCACTAGGATATCATTATTGACGGGATGCTCACGATTCAGCGACCACAGGCGACGTTCCACGGTGCGCGCTTGAGTACGGGCAAGATGGATAAACGCAGACAAATTCGAGCCGCCGCCAGGCACAACAAAACCGCCTTGATAATCGGCACGGTCAATGGCTTGCTCCAACTGCGAGGTAATCTCCACAGCATGGAGCTCGCGGGGATTGACGCTGCCGTTTGGTGTGGCGATGTGGCTCATAACCACCATCAGCTCGCGCTGCACGGCAAGAATGAGACGACTGTCCTCATCATCGTCATGCAACGTCGACCGCACAACACCCAAATGGGCATTAAGTTGGTCAATCTGGCCGTTGGTCTCGATGCGCGGGTCATCTTTCGGAACCCTCACGCCATCGCGCAGGCTTGTCATGCCCTCATCACCTGTCTTGGTATATATCTGTTTCATTCTTCAATCTCTATTTATTGCCGATAGCATCTCTAAACCCTAAACTCTAAACTCAAGTTTGGAACATGTTCCAAACTTGATATATATGCGTGTAGCTTGCCAATACATTCTTGTAGCGGAAGACAGGCGTTGACACTGGCTCTCCTTTAGCATTATAGACTTGTACAATCGATGGCGGCACATCACCCAGGAACTGCGTGTAATGGAACTCGTGCCCACGGTATTCCTGGCCATCGAGGGTAAAGCGGCGATAGCCTAGCGAGAGTTTACGATCAGTTTTGCGGGCCGTAATGGTGTAAGGTAGCACGTCACACATTGGATATTCGCCCTCGTCGGTGACGATTCTTTCGCACAGATACATCATGCCGCCGCATTCAGCGATAATGCGTCCGCCGTGTTCGGCATATTCTTTGATGGCACGTCGTGTAGCCTCGGCTTTTACCAATTCATCAAGATGTTTCTCGGGATAACCGCCTGGCAGATAGAGCAATTCCACATCGTCAAGGCAAGGGATGTCACGCTCGGGATCAAAGAATGACACATTCTCCAACCTGTCGATATTCTCCTGATAGATGAAAGAGAACGACTCATCGTTACGCGCTATCAGGGTTTTACTAAAATGATTACTATCTTTGCCTGGAATTGCGCATACAGGTGCACTTGCTGCATTGGTTGCTGACAAATTCAAGAGCTTTTGCCACTCAACATGCTGTTCTAGCAGTTCAACTAAGAGATTGCTTTCGGTCTTCTCGCTGAAATCCAGCCCCAGGTAACGGGAGCCTTGCTCGAGTTCCGCTTTCTTGGGAAGATAGCCATAGCATTCCATCCCTAGGTCGTCACACACCTGCTGCAGCATTTTGAAATGTCTTGCCGACCCCACGCGGTTGAAAATCACGCCGCTGATGTGCACATCCTTACGGAAGTTGATGAAACCTGACAAAAGTGCGGCCATCGAGTAAGCTGCAGACTTAGCGTCAACCACCAGCACTACTGGCAGGTCCAGCACGCGTGCGATTTCAGCCGATGCCCCTTTGTCGCGGTCATAGCCGTCAAACAGGCCCATCATCCCCTCGACAACGCGCATATCGGCATCCGCGCCATAGCGGTCAAACAATTCCTGCACATGCTCAGGCGTGGCCATAAACGTGTCCAGATTGATACTCGGCCGTCCACATACCGCCGCATGAAACTTCGTGTCGATATAATCAGGCCCGCACTTAAACGGCTGAACCTTATACCCCTTGCGGGCAAACAATGCCATCAGCCCCCGAGCAACAGTCGTCTTGCCCGAGCCACTATTCGGCGCTGCTATCAAAAATCCATGTCCCATAGAACCTGCAAATTTACAAAAAAACACCGAAAACCCATAGTGTTGGAGCAGTAATTCTGCTTGATTAACAGATAGATTTTTGGGGGGATACAATGTACCCCCCTTTTGTGGTATAACAGGGTTTTTAGACGATTATTATGGGATGGCGGTCAGTCATAAATCACAAAACCACAATACTTTAACGTATCATAACGACTCTTAAAGTACTGTCCGAAAGTCCCAACAGGATCACGCTTCCAAACGAAGCCCCTCGAGTCGGTTTTTCTGACTTGAGGGGTTTCACTTTTTTAGCATGGCATCGAAGAAGATATCGCCCGTGTCCACGTCTTTGCGGGTGATCATCCCGAGGATGTCTAGGTTCTGCGGACTGTCTGCCAAGGGCAGCTCAATCTCCATGCTGTAGTCGTAGGCATCGGTGAAGATGCGGTTCTCCGAAAATTTGTGCAAGCCAAAGGCAATAAAGATTGCTTCATTTGCTGGCATCAGTTTTCCGTTTATCGTCAGTATCACAAAGTAAAATCGGTTGGTTTACCAGACAAAAGCAATCCAACCGATTAGACCTTGAAAAGAGGGGAAATGAGGTTACTCTTCCCCGATGAGTTCTTGTAGTTGCTCAGTAATTTCATCTCCTCTGCGATACCAACTGCCCCAACGTCTAATGGTTAAGACTAAAACCACTACGAACGCGACCAGCATCATAATAGATGCTCGGATATTACCGCTAACATACGTTTCGAGAATTATCAGGACCCATACGGTACTCGCAGTGAATATTTCGACCCGATTACTCTTTTTAAACAAAGACAATAACTGATCTGGAGTGGTAAGGCTGCCAATTTTCTTTTTATACTGATAGAAGTACAGAAATGACCATACCGCCAGGCAGCCAATAGCTATACAAAGTATCAAGGAAATAATGCCTTTGATATCATCCAGTTTTTGCCAAACGTCGATCATAACCAATATTGCAGCAAGCAAGAATATCAGTATACTGCAGATAGTGGTATTGCCTCTTGATTTACACTTGTCCTTGAGCACCTCGAACATCTCGTCTCTGCTAAGGTTACTTAATGCTTCAGTTTCCATCATGTTTCATTTTAATCGGTTAATAACTTCACCCTTTAGACGCACGGGTGCACTCAAAAGCCACACAAAAGTGACGATTTTCTTGAATTATTTCACCTGAATCTCATCGATGAAGAAGTAGCCGTCATAACCGACTCCGAAGTGCCAGTCGGGGCAGGCTCCGATAGTCTTCAGGTTCACCTTGACATAGCGGGCCGATACGGCTTGTGGCATGGTGACCGTCGCCCAGCGGTACTTGGGTGACATGTCACGGTCCTCATCAAAGTTAAAGTTGCCGATGTCGGTAAAGTTCACGTTATCGCTCGAGATGGAATAGGACACGCTCTTGGGCAAGAAAATCCATGCGCCCAGGTTGTGCAGGCAGTCGGTTCGCACGGTCGTGAACTGTTTCTCGTCACCGAGGTCGACCACCAGCTCGGCATCCTCGCCGACCCAGCCGACCCAACTCTCTCCATAGGTCGATCCGCCGAAGAGTCCGTCAGTGAGCGCCGTCCCTGAGATGGGAACGAATCGGTACTCAGGCAGGTTCTTGTAGTTGACTTGGGCTCCCAGGGCGAGGTTGTTGCTGATGCCAGGCAAGTAACGCTCCAGGTACAGGTCACAGTAATCATCCACCGAATTCTTGCGCTCGGTCAAGGACTTGATGCCAGCCTCATAGCCGCGTTGACGGAAGAGTTCCACCTCACGGATGCGCTCCTCGCGGTCACCCTCGGTCGAGGTGCGCTCGATTTCCAGCTTGCTGTACTGCTGCTGTAGCCGTGCCGCATGGACACGCTTGAGCAGCGTCTCGTCACCGGCAACTGCCGCCTCGGCCTGATCAAACAGGTCATCGTATTGCGCCAGCAGATAGGGCCGCAGCATGCCCTCCTTGTGCGACACAGGCGAGTCATAGATCCACAGGTCCTTGCCACTGCCCAACAAGGCCCCCTCGCGCATCTTGAGGTAACGGTACAGATAGGGGGCCGCTTTGCCGTAGTAGCCGTCCAGGAAGGTATGCATCAGGCTGTCGGTATCGGCTTCGACATTCCACATCAGTTTGGAGAGCATATAAGCTCGTAGCTCGCTGAAGTCCACGCCCCTGAAGCCGGCGACCTGTTCAAACAGCATCGTGGCATGGTTCTCCTTGAACAATTTCATATTGGGCTGCAGCACATGGAAATTCGGGAAAGGGGTGACCAGGTTGTCGAAGTTGATGCCGTAGTCCCAAACGAAGATATTGTCCGATATCTTTCCCCACCCCGTCAAGGCACGCACGAAGTCGCGCCCGCTGGCGTTCTCGGTTAAGGGGACCTCACGCTTGCTGTCGATGCTGCACAGCATGATGTTCACGTTGGGCAACGGCTTGGTGTGCTTGGGAGGCTGCATGCTATAGAGATAGGCCAGCGTCGAGAACTCCTTGTCGGGGAAACGCTGGGCCAACTTGTTCATGAAGCGCACCAGGTTGCCCGACGGCGAGCCCTCGTACTCGTCCACAGCTTTACACTCGGGGCAGGCACATTGCGTGCCGTTGCCGTCATTCTGGCTCACCGAGATGAGTTTCATGCCGGGATTGGCCTTAAAGATACTGTCGATCTTGGCTGCAACCAATTCAAACACCTCGGGATTGGTCAGGCACCACTGGCTGTGGGCGCCAGGGTGGCGCACGCCGTTGAAGAAGGAATAATACTCGGGATGTGTTTTGCCATAGACTGCTGCAGGCAAGATCTGGTTAAAGGTGTGGACCCACATGTTGGCCGCAAAGATTTCTTTAGGCTCCTTGAGTCGGTAGAAGGCCACATAGTCGGGATCCTCGGTGCCATAGGACTGCGTCTGGCGATATCGGAACGATGGTGTCTCGGCATGGTGCTGCTCAGCAATCAAGATGTCGGTGCGCTGCTCCACGGTCCATGCGCCAGCGGCATAGTAGCGCACGCCCAATTCGTTTTCGAGCAGCGTTGCCACACCATAGAGGGCACCCTTACCGCCACCGCTCTTGATGTACAGGCGTCCGTCATGGCAATCGATGACAAAGCCGTCCTCGCCGACTTCGTCGGTCGTGCCGCCGATGAGGATAAGGTTTTTCTTGTCCTTAGATAATGATATCGGCAACCTCACGCCGCTCATGCGCTCAACAAACTTGTTGAGCAGCATGGCCGCATCCCGGTTGACCTCACTCTCTTCAACGATGGCAATCGATGCACGCGGCTTGCCATTCTTCAGTACCTGCAACTGTGCTGACACTTGCATGGCCGCAAGTATCAGGACAGCAAACAACAATAATCTTTTCATACGCGTCTGGTGGATTGATGTTCAATTTCAGGCAGTAAAGATATAACAAAAAATGGACATCATCACCATTTCGCACTACAGGATTTCAAGCGATGGGGTTATTCCGATTTATCTTTCTGTCATTGCAGCAAAGGTAGCGTTTATATTGCTCTAAACACATCACAAAATACTTTTAAGGAAAGGATCTCAATCGATATAGCTTCTCAGGCCTTAGGTCTTACCTCATTTTTAGGTATTGTGCTTCTCGGTGATTGGAAGTAATTTTATACTCCAAAATCACTGAAATGCAACTGATTAGACATATCATACTATCCTTGTTGGTATTGGTCACGCAATTAGCTGATGCACAGGCTTTGATACGTGGAACAGTGCTTGATGCCGAGACCTTGGAACCCGTCATCGGCGCTACCATTACCGACGTGAAGCAGGGCAAAGCTCTTACTGTCACTCAGGCTGACGGCACCTTTGCCATACCTAAAAATAATGAGGTCCAACTGAGGATTTCTTCTATCGGCTATAAGACGCTGGTGACCGCTCCCACTGCCGACGGTCGTTACCTGCTGCATGCCGAGGTGAGCCAGTTAGGAGAAGTGGTGGTGACAGCCCAAGAGAACCGTGGATTGACCACATCGTCAAAAATTGAAAAACACGCGATGGAGCATCTGCAGCCATCGAGTTTCTCCGACCTGCTGGAGCTGATACCCGGCGGACGTAGCATTGACCCTTCACTGAGCACACCTAACAATATCCACATACGCGAAATCTCCACAGGTAACAGCAACTATGCCACCTCCTCGCTGGGCACAAGCTTCATCATTGACGGAGCCCCCATCTCGACAGGTGCCAACATGCAGTATCTTGCCGGTGCTTGGGATGATATGGCCACCAGCCGTGACAACACCAATGCCGGTGTTGACATGCGTGGCATCTCGACTGACGACATCGAGAGTGTCGAAATCGTGCGAGGCATCCCCTCGGTGGAATATGGAGACCTGACTAGCGGACTGGTGAAAATTGAGCGCCGCCGCGGTGGCCATGACTTGAAATTCCGTCTGAAGGCCGATATGGGTTCCAAGCTCTTTTATGCAGCTAAAGATTTTGAATGGGAAAAACACCACTTGACCCTTAACTTGAGTGCCGATTACCTGGATGCCAAAGCAGACCCTCGAAACCGATTGGAGAACTACAAGCGAGTAACATTCTCCACCCGATTGAGAAAAAACTGGGAGCACAAAGATTACAGCCTCACTCTCTCATCCAATATTGACTTTTCCAAATCGCTAGACAATGACAAGGAAGATATCGACCAAACCTATAGCGCTGAGGACTCCTATCGGTCAAGCTATAACCGCTATGCCCTGTTGAACGCCTTGCAATACAAGAGCAAGCAGAATTCTTGGCTCAAATCGGCTGAGTTGACGGTTTCAGCATCGCTCGAGAACGACCTGATTGAACGTACCCGCCTGGTGCAACTGTCACGCATGACCGTCGCTCCCCTGTCAAAAGAAGAAGGTGAGAACGATGCCTATATTTTACCATTTAAATATATGGGACATCATGAGGTGGAAGGCAAACCCGTGAATGCCTATGTCAAGCTGAATGCCCGACTGCAGATACCTAATAACCGACTATCCAACACACTGTTGCTGGGTACTGACTGGAACTTGGACAAGAACCTGGGGCGCGGACAGGTGTTTGACCCACACACGCCAGTATATACCAGCATCTCGTCACGGGCTCGTTCCCTCAAGGAAATTCCCGCCAATCATCGTATGTCGGCCTATGCCGAGGAGAACCTCAAGTGGCCAACTTCTATTGGAACGCTTGAAGCCACGGCAGGCATCCGAGGCACAATGCTCCTCAACCTGGATAATGACTACAAGATGAACGGCAAAGTTTATTGGGACCCGCGCGTGAATATCGGCTACACGTTGCCCAGGCTGTCGATCTTCGGCAAACCCACCTTCATCCGCATTGCTGGAGGCATCGGCCAGCACACCAAGATGCCCACCATGGAGCAGTTATTTCCCGACTTGCTATACATCGACTTCATCCAGTTAAACTACTACCACGACAATCCCGACTACCGCCGCATCAACCTGATGACCTATATCGTCAATCCGCGCAACACTGCCCTGGAGCCTGCCCGCAACCTCAAGAAAGAGGTATCGATTGATATCAACATTGGCGGCAACAGGCTGGCGATAACGGCATTCCGAGAGAAGATGACCTCAGGATTCCGCATGCAGTCCTATTATCGGACATTTCAATACAAGCAATATGACGCCAGTGGCATCAATGCCGCGAGCCTCACCGGGCAGCCCAGTCTCATTGACCTGCCATTCACAGTTATCAACGAGTTGGCTGGCTATGGCAATTACACCAACGGCAGCATGACACTGAAAGAGGGCATCGAGTACACCCTTGAGACCAAGCGATTCCCCGTCATCTTGACGCGCCTGACCATCAATGGTGCCTATTTTCGCACGACCTACGACAACTCCATCGTGGACTCTTACCGTCCCAGTCAGGTGATTGACAATCGCCAGATCCAGTACGTGGGACTGTATGCCAACGACGACGGTTCGGTGAGGGAGTCATTCAACACCAACTTCACGCTCGACACCGACGTACCTCGCCTCAAACTGGGCTTCTCTATCTCAGCCCAGTGCATGTGGTTCACCACGTCTCAACGCAAGGAGGTCAACAACTATCCCGTCCAGTACATCGCCCCCGACGGCAGCATTCATGATTGGCAAGAGAGCGATGCTGACGACATGTACCTGCGCTGGCTCGTCAGGGACTACACACCCTCGCTATTCGAGAAAAACCGTGTCCCGTTTGCTATGAATGTCAATATGAAGGTCACCAAGAAACTCTTTGACGACCGTCTCCACGTCGCCATGTTCTGTAACAAGCTGTGGGACTACACGCCCGACTATGACAGCCGCGGTACAACCATCCGCCGCCATGTGACACCTTACTTCGGACTCGAAATGAACATCAAGCTATGAAACATAACATTATTTTCCTGATATCGATAACACTTGTCATGCTGTTCACCGCCTGCGCCCCAGTGGAAGACGACATCTTCACCACTGCTCGCATCACGGTCACAGCTGAGGGCGACGTATCCATTACCAGCGTCCAGGCGCAGGTGAAGCTGACCAATGTGAATACGCGCCAAGTCACGACAGTAGCCGACTTTAACGGTACCAGCGCGACGGTGGAGCTATTGCGTGGCGCTTATCAGATAGACATTGAAGGCGTTGCCACTTGCCTGTCGCCCGACAATGTCACCCGCATGCGCCAGTTCCGCTGCCAGAGCGACTATGTGGAATTCATCAGTCACGACATCAATGAGGTCACATTAAAAACCATATTTCTCGACTGACATGAAACGCCAATTTTTGCTCATACTCATCCTTATAGTCATCCATGGGGCAGCTATGGCATCCAATGCTGACTCGGCACTGGTCGAGCACACCTCGTTAGCTAGATTGCCCATGCTAGAAGCCATGCGCAACCCTGCCCTGCATGGCATGGGCTATCAGACCCCATACTCGCAGCTGGCAATAGGCATCGACCTTCAGCACCAGAACCAAGCCTTCGTCCCTGAGAAAGGTAGCGGCTATACCCTGCCCTATCTCAAAGTGAATACTTTTCATCCCTTGAACGGGCGTTCCACCGTGTGGGGCGAGGCCTCTTACATGACTGGCAAGGTGCACGACATCAGGTGGAACTCTACCAGCGACTACGACCTATTGCAACCCTACATTCTCGCCGACACCCTGGGCGGAGACACACGACGGGAGCGTTACAGCGTCTCGGGTGGATATGCTACCAGCATCAAAAAATGGCTGTTAGGAGCCGAGATGCACGTCCGTGCTGAGCAGGAATACCGTAGCCATGACCCTCGCATGAGGGGTATCGTGACCGACTTGATTTTGCGTGTGGGCGGCGGTTATGATTTAGGTCACTACCACCTAGGTGCCGCCGTGGAGGGCAATATTTACAAGCAGACCAATAGTGTAGCCTTCTACCGTGAGGAGGGTGTTATTCCTGAGTATCAGATGACAGGCCTTGGCACAGAGTACAGCCGTTTCTCGGGCGACAAGCGCAGCCTCTATTATGACGGAGGTGGTGTGGCCGTCATGCTACATGCCTCCCCAATCAGCAAGAGCGGTCCCTATGCCGACGTCACCCTAGACGAGCACCGTTATCACCGCAAACTCGCTGAATTTAACTCCATGCCGCTCACCGACCATTATAACGAGCACGTGGGGGCGACAATCGGCTGGAAACAAGAAAAGAATCACCGTCTAGCCGTGTTTGGACACGCTGATTATATCAGGCGCACGGGCAATGAGCACGTTGGCGGCACTTCCGATGCCCGCTACTTCCCTGTTATCGCTTGTTTGACAATGTATAAAGGCCATATACTAGACACCTATGCCGGAGCGCTCTATGGCCGAGGCAACTGGAACGCCAACATAACAGCGGGATATCGAGAAGTGAGTGAGGAATATGTCTATCCGCATCGTCAGATGGATGCAAGCCATGTTTATGGCAAACTGCAGGGACAGTGTTTCATCCGTCCTGAAGATAAATGGTTGCTGACGGTGGATGCCCATGCCTCCTACTATGCAAAAGCCGGTGACAAACTCAACATGCCGCTGGCCAACATGGATGCCACTTTTACCCGCTTGATTCAGCACAAGCACAAATATGCGACAGCCAATTATACCGATTTTGGCGCCAAGGTGCGTGCCGATTACGCCATGAATCAGTCCCGCTATGGCCTCTTTGCCGAGGCTGGGGGCGGCATGACCCTGTGCTCGGCCAGCGAGCACCAGACGGCACTGCACTGCTCAATAGGAATCACATTTTAATAACAAATAATTAACAATCAACTCATTAAAACAAAAAGAAAAGAATGAAAAAGTTTATCTTGAACGGCATCATCGTGATGCTCACCGCAGCCATGTGTTTAACATCTTGCAGCAGTGATGACCCCATTCCCGTCATCCCCACTTCGATGGTAACTCTGGAGATCCCTGCCAACTTAGAGAACGCTGTACTCAGCAATGCAGTCGCCAAGCTGACCAACGTCCAGACCAATCAGGTCACCACCGTTGAAGGAGCCGCATTCTTAAAGGACGGCAACGGTTATAAAATCATGTGCAATGACTTGGAGGCCGGTACCTATAACATTGTTGTAACAGGTCATCTCGACTTTACACTCAACGGCGTTGCTGGTCAGAAAGACTTTGAGGTAACGTCAGACAATGTTGTTCTCAGCGAGACTTCACACGACCTGAAAATGGTTGTCTCCACGTTTACGGCCCAGGGCGGTTTCGTCATCAGCGAAATCTTCTTTACTGGCACAATGTCACCCGAGGGAAGGACCTACAGCGGTGACCAGTACATCATCATCACCAACAACTCTGACGTCACCCTGTATGCCGACAGCATCGCCGTGCTTGAGTCAGCCTTCCTGACCACAACCAAGGAGGATTATACCCCAGACATCATGTCTACCCATTTCTCGGTACAGGCCTGCTACATGATTCCCGGCAACGGCAAGAGTGTTCCTGTTGAGCCTGGTCAGAGCCTTAAACTGGCTGTCAATGCTATCAATCATACAACCGAGCAGCCCAACTCCATTGACCTGAGTAACGCTGACTTTGAGTTCTATGACGAGACATCCAACCCCAATTTCACCGATCCCGACGGTGAGGCCCCCAACCTCGACAAATGGTATTGCTACACGGCTACCGTTTACCAGTTCCACAGCCGTGGCTTCAACTCGATGGCCATCGCCAAGATGAAGACCGGCAAGGAAGACTGGCTGGAGAACTACGTTTATGACGCCACCTATCTGTTTGTGTTCGGTGACTTCTCGAGGGAGATGACCAAGAGCGGTATCTACAAGGTGCCCAACGAGTGGATTCTCGACGGCGTGAACCTGAGCGTGGAATCGGTACGCGAGTGGAACGTGCTCGATGCCTCGATTGATGCCGGTTGGACCTACTGTGGAAAGGTGGACCGTGACGAGACTCGCTTCAACAAGTCGGTAATCCGCAAGCAGGATGCCAATGGCAAGTACATCGACACCAACAACTCGACCAACGACTTCATTCCCGAGGCTCCCGCTTCGCTGCTCAACAATTAAAATCAATGAAGAAGTATTTATTATTTCTTATCGCACTGGTGCTGCTGCCCTCGTGGGTGGCAGCCCAGTTGCCTCAAGACCCAGATGTGAGAAAGGGCACGCTCAAGAACGGAATGACCTACTACATCCGCCACAATGCCAAAGAGGCTGGCCTGGCCGACTTCTACATCGCGCAGCGTGTCGGTTCCATCCTTGAGGAGCCCCGCCAGCGTGGTTTGGCTCATTTCCTGGAGCACATGGCCTTTAACGGCACCAAGAACTTTCCAGGCAAGAACGGTAAGCCCGGCATCGTGCCCTGGTGCGAGAGCATCGGTGTGAAATTCGGTGCTAACCTCAATGCCTACACCTCGATCGACCAGACGGTCTATCACATCGGCTCGGCTCCGCTCTCCCGCGAGGGCATCATCGACTCTTGCCTGCTGGTACTCCACGACTGGAGCCATTACCTGCTGCTCGAGGACGAGGAGATTGACAAGGAGCGCGGCGTTATCCACGAGGAATGGCGCACCCGTCGGGCAGGAATGGCCGTGCAACGCATGCAGGAGGATGTCCTGCCCATCATCTATCAAGGTACAAAATATGAGGACTGCATGCCCATCGGCTCGATGGACATCGTTGACCATTTCCCTTACCAAGACCTGCGTGATTATTACCAGAAATGGTATCGCCCCGACCTGCAGGCCATCGTAGTCGTGGGTGACATCGATGTGGACAAGATGGAGAAGAAAATCAAGAAGGTTTTCTCGTCCATCCCCATGCCCAAGAAGCCCGCCGAGCGCGTCTATTATCCAGTGGGTGATAATGACAAGATGATTGTCGCCATCAAGAAGGATGCCGAGCAGCCCATCGTGCTGTGTCACCTGTATCAGAAACGAGACGCCACGCCCGACAGCGAGAAAGACAACGAGGCCTACCTGCGCGACAGCTACATCGACGATCTCATCAGCACCATGCTCAATGACCGTTTTGCCGAACTGCGCCAGCAGCCTGGCTCACCCGTCCAAAGCGCTACAGGACGCGCTTCCACGTTCTTTATCAGTCGTACCAAGGAGGCCTTTGCTTTGAGCATCAGCTGCAAGCAGGACAATATCTTGGGCGGCATCATCTCCGCTGTGGGCGTTGCTGAACAGGCCCGCCAGCATGGTTTCACCCAAGGCGAATTGGAACGCGCCAAGAAACTTTATCTCAATGCCGCCGAACGTCGCTATAACATGCGCGATGACTACCGCAACTCGCACTATGTCAACGCCTGTGTGAGTCACTTCCTGACGGGAGAGCCACTGGTCTCTGTAGAGTATGAATTGGAGAATACCCGCAGACTGGACCGCGAAGTGACCCTTGATGAGGTCAATGCCGCTACCCGAGACCTGATTACTGACAAAAACCAAGTCGTGGTCATGTATGCCCCCGACAAGAAGGAAGTCGTCCTGCCCAATGAGGCCCAGATTGAGCAGGTCATTCTGGCTGCCCAGCGCTTAAACTACGCGCCTTACACCGAGCAACAGTTGGCCGACAGGCTGATTGACCAACTGCCTCAACCCGGTACGATAGTCAGCGAGAAGCCATATAAGCATGGTTTTACCGAGTTCACCCTGTCCAACGGCATGAAAGTGTATACCCGCAAGACTGATTTCAGCGCTGACGTTGTCTCTCTGGAAATGGAGGGTGAAGGCGGCACCTCGCTCTACGGCGATGAGGATATCCCCAACTTCAGCCTCATTTCCAGCTGCGTGAGCGAGGCAGGTGTGGGCGACTTCGATATCCTCACGCTGCGCAAGATGCTCATGGGTAAGTCGGTACGCGTCAGTCCATCTGTCGGTTCCAAGAGCCAAGGCATCAACGGTTCCTCCTCAGTGAAAGACATGAAGACCTTGTTTGAACTGGCACACCTGTACTTCACCTCGCCACGACGTGACACCACGGCGTTCAACGAGTTCATCAGCCGAAACCGTTCATTCCTCACCAATAGGAATGCCTCACCCAAGGTAGACTACAACGATTCCATCCGTGCCATCCTTTACGGTCATCATCCGCGCATGGAGCCTGTCGTGCAATCCACACTCGACCATGTGAGCTATGACCGCATTCTTGAGATTTACAAGGAGCGATTCAGCGACGCATCCAATTTCAAGACGGTCATTATTGGTAATTATGACGAGACAGAACTGCGCCAACTGTTGTGCCAATATCTGGCGACACTGCCCTCAACAGGCAAGCACGAGCAGACCAATTACAGCAATATTCCGCAAGTTGTTGGAGGTCAGTCGGTTCACAAGTTCACCAAGAAGATGGCGACACCGCTGGCTAATGTCAGCATCTTCTTCACCGCCGACGTGCCGTTTACCGCACAGAGCGACCTAGAACTGGACTTCCTGAAGCGATGCCTCTCCATTGCCTACACTGACTCGGTGCGAGAGGAGAAAGGTGGCACCTACGGGGTTAGCGTGGACTTTGAACTGGCTAAGGATGATCAGCCCAATGCCACTTTCAAAATCTCGTACAACGCCGATCCCAGCCGATACGAGGAACTCAACCCGATTATCTACCAACAGTTGCAGCATATTGCGGACAACGGGCCCCTCGAATCAAGCATGGACAAGGTAAAACTATACCTTACTAAGCAGTATGCCCAGATGGCGATTACCAACGATTATTGGAGCTACATCATCTGGCACGAACTTGACGACGACGTGGATTTTGACCGTGACTATTGCAAGATGGTCGAGAAAATGACCGCTAGCGACGTGCAACGCATGGCCCAGCGCTTGCTGGCCTCGGGACGCTGCATCGAGGTCACCATGCTGTCAGATTAACCCATTAAAGCATCAGCCGTTTGACGGCACTTGTGCCCCCATCATTTTTGGGGGCATTTTTTGTCATAAATACCAAAAAATGAGGATTGCGCATCCTTGTTTTGCTGGCTAATTTTGCAACACCGATAATAGCATCATCAATTATCATGAAAGAGCAAAAGATATATGAAGCAGACGACAAGATGATATCGCTCATCAGCGATAACTATAATTTGCTTCAAGCATTAGGTGCTTTTGGTATCAGCCTTGGCTTTGGCGACAAGACAGTGAAGGAGACCTGTGAGAGCAACGGTGTGGACACCCACACGTTTCTGGCAGTGGTTAACTTTACCATCAACGGCATAGGTGTCGCCGAGGACGATGAGCACATCTCAGCCTCCACCCTATTGCATTATCTTGAGGCCAGCCATGCCTATTTCATCGACTTCCAGTTGCCCTACATCCGCCGCGAGCTGGAGGAATCGCTCAACGAGAACAACTCATTGGCTCAACTCATCATGAAACTCTATGACGCATATGCCCATGAGATACGCCGCCACATGAATTATGAACAAAAGACGCTGTTCCCCTACGTGGAAAAGCTCCTTGAAGGGCAACCCGCCAGCGACTACAACGTGGAAACCTTCTCCAAGCATCATGGAGCCACCGACCAGCAGTTGAGAGAACTGAAAATCCTCATCATCAAGTATCTGCCGCAAGACGGACTGCACAACAATCAGTTGACTGCCGCCCTGCACGACATCTATGAGAACGAGGAATGGCTATCCCAGCACGCATTGGTCGAGGACCATATCTTTGTCCCCGCCATCCGCCGCCTTGAGCGACTCGTCAAGCACGGCGACGTGACCCGAAACATCACCAACATGGTTTTCAAGGATGGCATCCCCGGGCATGAAACGCTGTCTGCCCGCGAAAAGGAAGTGATTATTGCCCTAGTTCAAGGTATGGCCAACAAGGAAATTGCCGCCCATCTCGGCATCTCGGTCAACACCGTCATCACTCACCGCCGCAACATCGCCCAAAAGCTCCAGATACACAGTCCGGCAGGACTAACCATATATGCCATCGTCAACGACCTCGTAGACATCAATGCCGTGAAACTATAATGTTAGGGCAGTTAATTCAACTTGATAAATGGCGGATTATTGGGGGATACAATGTACCCCCCTTTTGTGGTATAACAATGGTTTTAGACGATTATTACGGGATGGCAGCTACACATAAATCACAAAATCACAATACTTTAACGTATCATAACGATTCTTAAAGTACCGCTCGAAAGTCCCAGCTGGATCACGCTTCCAATTTAGGCGCTGGATTTCTGCGGTTTACCAAAGAAATTCCGCGCCTTTTTGTATTAATACCATTCATTTTTCTCACAGAGAGTCAAGTAAGGTTTATCTCTCAACGGTTGCAAAAAATCCGATATGTCGGCGGTGCGTTTCATCGAATTGTATTACTTTTGCAGTGCGGAATGAGTGAGGGAGGTAATGCCCCCGCATACTGCCCCCAAAACGGACGACCTCGATGGACGTCCGTTGGCTTTTTAAAGGATTCCCAATTCCTTGAGTACCCTGGTCAACTTTTCTGGCGATGGCGTAGATGTCGAGTTTCTGCGGACAGTCTGCCAGGGGCAGTTCAATCTCCATGCTGTAGTCATCGGCGTCGGTGAAGATGCGGTTCTCCGAGACATATTCTATCGAAGACCCCTTCTTCAGCGCTGCCTGTTTTCCATTTATCGTCAGTATCATAAAGAATAGCGGTTGATTTGCCACAAAGGTAAATCAACCGCATATGGCTTGAAAAGACGTTATCTAATCTAGATCATCACTTTTCATGGATCATTAGACTCCTTTTTGAGAGAATACAATCCTATCTTCCATAATAAGAACAAGGCTAGAATGATGACAATTAGTGTGATAACAGTTCCAATCATATACGGTATCTTTCTGGACTCCCAATAGAATTCATTTAACGTCAATATTTTGATTTGCCCGTTATCAATCATGGTAGATATGCGCTTGTCGTTTTCAAGAAGAGTAATAGATTTTTTACTTGTATTGAGAACGAAATTTACGCAATTATCTTGATTGATGCCTATAACTGTGTCACCAACCACCTGGATATTTGTCACGTCGGCACTAACATCAAATCTTAATTCATCATCAGAAATCATCACTTTCTGATCATCACAAGTAATGTAGCCATGCCATGTATTATCATCAATTGAGTATAATTTGTACCCATTGGGTAAATGGGCAACCCATGAATCCCCTATTCCTAGGTCTATATCACAGATAACCGATGTGAGCAGCATTGTTACAAAACTGCCTACAATCCAGATGCCTATGGCTACCGCTGGTGAAATGGCTGCAAGAAATACCTTGCGTTTTCTTTTGCGTTTTCCACCTAGCACATATGCCATCAGTCCACCAATGACACCCAACAGCCATGCCAGAAGGAGGGCAAAACCTAAAATAAAAAGGATATTGACAAATAACATCATAGACTAAAAAGGATATTATAATTGACACGGCAAAGTTAGCGATAATATTTTGCTAAACACTTCATTTTCTCTTAGATTTCGGTGACTGATTGTTTCATGAGGCGCTGGTACTCGCCAGAGTTTTATAATTTTGGAAAAGTTGTTCAACCGCGTATGACGTGAAAAGACGTTATCTCATATATCAAGGGATTTCAATTTGCGCTTGGCAAATGCCAGGCTGCCGTTGAAAACAACATTGCGATTCTTGTCGAGAATGAGCACACGGGGATATGCGGTTATGCCGCATTCAGCAAGGATAACACTTGATTTGTCAACTGCATAAACTGGCAGGTCGCAGCCACGTTTCTTAACAATATTGAGGGCTGTCTCGATGGTCTCGTCCTTATAGCAGACGAACAAGGAGGCGACCTGTACCTTTGGGTTATCCTTATATTGGTCATGCAAAGCCTGCACCTCGGGTAATGCATTGATGCAAGATCCACATGTGGATGACCATACATCAAAGACAAGATATTCTTCATTCATGTCGCTTAGGGCGACTGACTGCCCACCTGTAAAGACTTCTGCAGTGGCAAGGCTTGCAGGTCTCGCTTTGTTCATTCCATAATTGGCCCACTCATACCATTGGTTTTGCCCCTCGGTCACACTATAAAGAAATGCTGCAGCTAACAAGAGAATCAGCCAAATCTTGCGGTTATAATAGATGATGACAGCCGCCAAGATTGCTTGCAAAGGCAATGCTGTTAGTGGCAAAGACCGAAGCGTTGTTTCAGGCGTATAAATGCGAAGCCCAAAATCAGCTAACCATGGCAAAACAATCATGAATACAATAGCCCATGGATTCAATTTTGAGTTATATTTCCACAAGGCCCAGAACGTTAAGGCGAAAAATGCTGCACTATGCAATCCTGCAGCTAATTTAAGATCATAGCTTCTGACTGGCATTAATGCGACATAAGATAGAAGTGCCAGTATAAACAGCAACAGATATGATTTCTTCGTCTTCTTCATCTTATTCTTCTTATTGACCTGAACTAGATTGCAAAGGTAGAGAAAAGTTCGCTAAACACTTCATTTTCTTTTAGATTTCGGTGATTTATTATTCATGAGGCGCTGGTACTCATCCTGACTTTTATAATTTTGGAAAAGTTGCTCAACCGCTTGATGCTTGTAAAAGACGTGACCGATAAATTGGAATTTACTGGACGACCCCCACAAGAAACTCGCGCATCAGTTGAGCAATCTTCATGTGGTGACTCTCAAGAGCAAAGTGACCGCTGGGAACGAAGTGTATCTCAGCATTGGGCAGGTCGCGTTTGAAGGCATTGGCTGCTGTTTTCTGTATTTCAGTCAAAATACTCATTTTTCAATTCCT
>JAEEGI010007766.1_pt1 | contig 23940 bp, 15 predicted proteins | sample 8958751 | NCBI WGS metagenome assembly JAEEGI01 (sample SAMN16246545, study PRJNA631951) | gut metagenome | biome: gut microbiome; feature: rumen; material: KS-attached | host: Bos | place: Iran: Karaj | collected 2018-10 | reverse complement strand
GGCTCGGCGCAGACGGGAGCGTCGGCCTACGACGGCTATGGCCGCATGACATCCAAGACCGCAGGCGGACAGCCCGTCTTCTCTAACGCCGTCTTCAACACCACGGCCAAGCCCCATGCCTTGGACGCTGCCACAACCGCGGAGGGTGTGTTCCTGGCCGCGCCTCAGGCCGTCACCTACACTGGATTCGACAAGGTGGGCAAGGTGAAGCAGGGCAGCGACAGTCTTTGCTACGCCTACGGCTACGACCGGCAGCGTATCCTCATGGAGGAGCATGTGGGTGGCCTCACCCGCACGAAGCGCTATGTGGGGAACTGCGAGTTCGTGACCGAGAGCGACGGCACCACGACCGCCGAGTATTGCCTCACCTACCTCACAGGCCCAACGGGGGTATATTCCGTGGTGGTGAAGGGGAGCGACGGCGACGCGGTGCATTACATCCTCAAGGACAACCTCGGCTCATGGACCACCATCACCAATGCCAACGGCACCGTGGAGCAACGACTTAGTTTTGACGCCTGGGGTAACCTCCGCGACCCGAACACGTGGAGCGGGAGCTTCACGGGCGCCCCGATGTTCGACAGGGGATTCACCGGACACGAGCATCTCTACAACTTCGGTCTGATCAACATGAACGGGAGGATGTACGACCCCGTGATGTCGGTGTTTCTCTCGGTGGACCAGTGCGTTCAGAGTTCCGAGAACGCCCAGGGCTTCAACCGCTACGCCTACTGCATGTTCAACCCGCTCAAGTACACCGACCCGACAGGGTGGCTCGCTGGAGGCGGCCACACCGGCTACACGCCCAACTCCTCGGCCAACGCCTTCGACCCGTATGCGTTTTATGGCGGACACATACCGCTCGAGCCGAGAGACCTCGGACTGAGGGAGCTCTCCACCGCCGACCCCATCATCACTTGGATGGAGGAAAACTCATTGCACGGTAGCGGGAATGGGCCAAAGGGAGGGTGGTATTTATATGGTAATGAAATCCATTGGAGTCCAGAAGTAAGTTCTCAAGATGATTTGAAAAAACTTGGTATGGAAGAAGGATTCTTTATTGGGCATAGTTTTACTGATGAACTGAATCATACTTATTATAGTTTGTTGGGATATGTAGTTGACATCAAAGAAAGTGGTGGTTTGGCGGGAGAAATATTTCCGTTAATTGACATTGCCTTGTGTAAGTATGAGAATGATAAATCATCAAAGAATAAAGATTTCTTTGATCCTACAATAGCCGAACCATCAACAACAAATTTTGGCGTTATTAAATATGTTCTAGGCAGTGATAATATATATAGTTTTGCTACTAATAATTTTATGGTTTATTTACAAGTTTTTGATGGTTCTTCCGGTAAAAGAGAGAATTCTATGAATGCAGCGTTTCGAGGATTAAGTGACAGTTACGTCTTTAATCCAAACAATCACTATGGGCTTTCAAGTCACACTTCTTTTGTGCCAGGATATGATTTGTATTTTAACAATCCATATGCAAATCCAAAATGTTGGCGGGTTATGATTGTCTTCCCAACGATTCCTGTCCGAAATAATTTTATTGATAGATACAACAATGTGTTTGGTTATGGAAATTACTAAAATATATACAATAATCTTATGTTGGGCATTTCTCCTGACTTCATGTAACACAATAAAAGAATTTGACTCAAAGGAGTTTTCATCCTTGGTTGATACCTATTTTTACCATTACGGGGAATATCCACATTCTTTAGAGAGTTTTTTGGCTTTTTACAACAATATGGATAGTGTTAACACCACAATCACCAATCTTTCCGAAAGAGAACGTAACATAAGCTGGACATTAAATAATAAAAGCGTTTTGAATGAGGAACTACTTGTGGAAGAGAAAGGAGATACTCTTTTGTGGTTTTCGGGCAAAAAGCATTTGTCCTATTTTGATGACCTAATTGATGGTTATGAATATGATTACTTGGAATACCCTCAATCGCTAAATGACCTCATTAACTACGATAGAGCCACAAGAGGAATGAAAGAGGAGTCATTCGATAGATGTATAGTGGCTACCTTAGGGTATCTTGAAAAATATAACGATCAATTAATATGGCAAAGTAATGATTCTCTATTTCTGCTAACAGCAGGAAACGACACCATTACTTATCGCTTTGGCCCTTCGTATGGAGTTTCCATTTGCGAATCGGATGATTGGGCTGGAAAAGCTGTGTTTTTATTCTTTGACAAAGAAGGAACAGCTGTTTTTAGCGATGATCTAATGGTATCCTTTAAGAAAGGACTTCAAGAAATCCGAAGAACATACAAAAATGATAGTATTAACGTCTCAAATTACCATATTTTGAAATATACAACAGAAGAAGGCCTCCAAAAACTATGCAAAAACGATACATTGTCGTTAAATACTTTGTGGTTTACGGACGTTGATACATATTTGAGACAGTTTACATCGGAGTATGAATTAGGGAAGGTTATCTTCGTTTCTGCGCCATATAGAAAATAAAAACACCTAACAGGAAGAACATGGAGGAGATCTTTGAATACGCCAACAGCCTTAGTTACGCCTACGGCTACGACCGGCAGCGTGTCTTCATGGAGGAGCATGTGGGTGGCCTCACCCGCACCAAGCGCTACGTGGGCAACTGCGAGTACGTCACGGAAACCACGGGAGGCAATTTCGAAAAGCAATGGCTTACCTACCTCACCGGGCCCGCGGGAGTGTGCGCCGTGGTTAGGGCAAAAAGCGGCACCGACCAAGTGTTCTACATCCTCAAGGACAACCTAGGTTCATGGACCACCATCACCGACGAGAGCGGCACCGTTGAGCAGCGGCTGAGCTATGACGCCTGGGGCAACCTCCGCAACCCCAATACCTGGAGCGGCAGCTTCACCGATATACCCATGTTCGACCGCGGCTTCACTGGGCACGAGCATCTCTATGACTTCGGCTTGATTAATATGAACGGCCGCATGTACGACCCCGTGATGTCCTCGTTCCTCTCCGTCGACCAGTACGTCCAAAGCCCAGAGAACGCCCAGGGCTTCAACCGCTACGCCTACTGCATGAACAACCCGTTGCGGTACGTCGATCCCTCGGGCTGGCTGGCGGGAGGGGGCAACACGGGCTACTTCCCCAACTCGACAGCCAACGCCTTCGACCCGTACATGTTCTACGGACACACCGCGTTGGAGCCGAGAGACCTGGGATTGCGGCAGCTTGACACGTCAGACCCCATCATTACCTGGATGGAGGAGAATTCCTTGCATGGTAGCGGGAATGGAGTGAAAGGAGAAAGTAGCGATTCCAAAGAACAGGGAGAAGGGGAAAAATACATATTTGGATATAGTGATCCTAATGCCGTGAAAGTTAAGGGGCCTGGGGCTTGTTTGTTTGCCTCTTTAGGAATGATTTGTAAAAGATTAAACCAATGGAATTTGGATCCTGTATTTTGGAAAGAGCAGGAAGCATTATATTTTGCTGAAAAAGAACAACACGGATATGATTCGAATAATATAGAGGATTTTGTTCAATGGGTTGGAGAAAACAACAACATAGGTTTTTCTTTTGAAAAAATTGGAATAATGAACATTCCAGACGCTAACAAAGAAAAAAGTCAGGTCATAATTGTAATAGAACTATCTTCTGAAAAACAAATTGCTCAAAATGAGGGAAACAAAGGTCATGTGGCTGTACTAAATTCCTTTACTATTTCTTCTGTTAATGGATATACATCTTTAAAAATGACATTTGGCGATCCTTCTCCTCAGAGGTTTTTATACAATTATAACACAACCTCTCCATATATTCTTCCAGAAGGAATAAATAGTTGGATTTTTTATAAATTCAATATAAACAATTATATGAAACCATGAAAAGGATTGTTATTTTTATACTAGTTTTTTTATCTTTTCGTTTTTATGGTCAGGAAAAGAACACATTATATTCAATACTGCTTGAATGTATCGAAGAGTCAAAAAGAAAGTATGAGAATTCCATCGCATGGACTCAATTGGGACACAAAATGTATTTAAATCCCGATGGTTTACCCGATCCAAACGCTAGATACAACAAGTCTTTTTACGACAACTTACCTTTAAGCACTGTTTCTTGGGGAAACACTAAGAAATACGGAAAAGTCTTTGATGTGTTGGAGGTGTATTTTAGCTTACAAAATGACATCATCGAAGTTCGAATAGCTTTGGCGACAGTTACCAGAGAAGGAAAAAAACATTATTCTCACGCAATTTGGTTTGAAGACGTGGATGTTTACACTTACCGCTATTCTTGTTCGAACCAACAGTGGGAAAGGATACCCGAGTGCATCTATTCTGATGTGAACACTCAAAGCTTCGTCTGCATACAGAATGACAGCATCTCCATATTTCTCAAAGAACCACTTTCTGACAATGCATCTTATTTTTATGGAACTTATCAGCGTTCCAACGACACCCTGTATCTTTCAGACAATTTATTGAGATCCGCAAACGCCATTGTTGATACTGTGTACACAGATTATCCAGGCACAGAGATTCAACTCTATGAATTGTATGTGGTTTCCTGTCTTGGCTGTAAAGAGGCAAAATATCAGGACAGTTTATATTATGAACTGACCACATGCAGTGACCTCTGTTGGGATTACGACAAAAGCTTCCCTGGTCTATGGTATGAACCGAATCTTAAAGCCAATGACGAAGGGCTGATTCAAATCCCGGCTGGAACCCTAAATAACCATGAGAATAATGGTTCCGATCTGTTGATAAGAGGAATGTATTTCTACACAAAGCAACGTCTTTATCTAAAGCCTCATGTTCGCTATGTGATCAAACAAAAAACGAAAAAAGGAGAACCCCTTGAATTGAATGAGTATTATCTTGTCATTGACGATGAACACAAAACAATAACTATTTCACCACAACCTTGGAGAATCACTGTGACTAATGGAGTAAAAAGTCCTAACCCCATCGTATTAGAGCGGCGACAAAAAAAGACCTTTTGTTATAGAGAATTGAAGAGATGGTGGTTGTGGTTATTTGGCATAGAATGAGAAATATGGTTCAAAAACTATCAAAAGAACAATACGACGATATGGATGTTGCTATATTGTTTTCAGAAGAATATAGCCGTAGTTATGGTAGTATTACTATTGATTCCAAAACATTTAAGTTTTCTTGGCAAAGCACTCTTATTGAGCCTCAAATAGAACACTTGAAACCAGGTGTTGTTGGAATAGGAATAGACCAGCATTTTTGTTTACTGAATTCCAGCAGCGGTAAATATCTAACCCTACCTCTTGTTTCCAAAAAGGGGAAGTTTACAAAAAACACTAAAAAAACAGAAAAATGAAAAATAAGTCCTTTTGTTTATTGTTGGTAATGGTTAATTTATTGTCTATTATGGTCATGTCTTGTCGAATGCCTCGGTATTGTTATGGATTTGACCTCCAAGACCATAAAGACATTACATTCCGCAACAACGACACCATAACCTATTTTTCGGACAATCAAGGAACAAGGGATACTCTTGTCCTTTGTGTTTCTGATTTTTTCTATACAGAGCCTTATGAGTATTCCGAAATCTCAATAGCACCAGATTATGAATGTTGTCCAGAAGCATATTACCAAACTGTTGAAATAGCGGGTGTTTCTATTCGGGAGCACCTTAGCGGATGCAACGAAATGACGGTTCAAATAGGCAATGACTTCTATTCGTTTGCTCTTGGTTATTTTAGCCAAGCTGATACCGCAACCTACACTTCTGGTTATTCTGTTATTTCTTCCTATGTAACAATCAATGAAGATAATCGATTCTGCTGGAAAGTAAACGACACGTCAGGAACTCGTCGTTTTGACTCGTTTACCAAAATGGAATATAGAGGTATTGTAGAAGTTCACGACAAACAAACAGGAAAGACATGGAAACGATAGGCTCGATAAAAAATATGATAGGTTATGAACATCAGTTATACAAACAACAAATAAAGAATACCATGAACAAACCATCAAAACTCTTCCTTTTGGCCCTGTTGATTGCAGCGGCCCTTGTGGGTTGCAAGCCCGACCCCGTCATCCCCGATCAACCCGACGAGCCTGTCATCCCGGATCCGGATACCCCCAACATCGTACTTCCCGCAGGTGCCTTGAGCGGCCTCTTCTCGGTGAGCGAAACCCAACAGGTGCGCTTCAGCCAGGGCAACCTGCAATACCAGGCCTCCACCAACACATGGCGCTTCGCCGAGAAGCAGACGGAATATGTCGGCGAGGGCAACGCCAACATCGGCGAGAGCTACGACGGATGGATCGACCTCTTCGGGTGGGGCACCAGCGGCTACGACCACGGCGCCAACGCCTACCAGCCCTGGAGCACCAGCGACAACTACAGCGACTACTACGCCTACGGCGGGTATACCCAGAGCCTGTCGGACCAATCGGGACAGGCCGACTGGGGCTACAACGCCATCAGTAACGGTGGCAACGAGGAGAACAACGGCTGGCGCACCATGCGCAGCAGCGAGTGGGGCTACCTCCTTGAACAGCGCAGCACCGCCTCGGGCATCCACTTCGCCAACGCCTGCGTCGACGGGACCAACGGCATGCTCGTCTTCCCCGACGACTGGGACGGCGCCGTCGGCTTCAACAACGCCGACCACTCCTCGACCGACTTCTCCGACAACACCGTCAACGCAAGCGACTGGGAGAGCCTACAAGCCTCGGGGGTGGTGTTTCTGCCCGCCGCAGGCATCCGCGCAGAGGATGCGCAGACAGTCTATGTCCAGACCGGCGGCGTGTACTGGGCCTCCAACCCTAACTCCGAGGACATGGCCTATACGATGTACTTCTTCTATGAGGGCAAAGACCGCGACATCGACGCCAACAATCGCGAATACGGTGCCTCGGTGAGGCTGGTGAAAGACCAGGTGTATTAAAACACTTACCGCCTCGAGAGCATCGTCACCACAAAAAATCTCCAAAATCTCACCTACGGTTACGACAAATTCGGTAACTTAGCCACCCGAAAGGACAACACAACTTCTTAATGGAAAACTAGGGTTTAAAGCAATTTTTAAAACCCGTTCAGGCTGAAGGTGACCGTGGGGATGAGCAGCAACGCCCCGATGACAATCAGGATCAAGATGAACTTCCAGATGAAGCGCACCCACTTCTCCCAGGGAATGCGGGCCACACCCAACGTGGCGATGAGCACACCCGAAGTGGGGGTGATCATGTTGGTGAAACCGTCGCCGAACTGAAAAGCCATCACCGTGGTCTGACGCGAGATGCCGATCAAATCGCTGAATGGCGCCATGATAGGCATAGTGATGGCAGCCTTGGCCGAACCCGAAGGAATCACGATATTAATCAAAGTCTGAATGCCATACATGATCTCTGTGGAAGCGATGACCCCCAGGTTGCTCATCGACTTTGACAAGCCGTAAAGGATGGTGTCGATGACACCTCCCTCTTGCAACACGATGACGATGCCCGCCGCAAGTCCCACCACGATGGCCGCTGAGAGGATGTCGCCCATGCCCTCGAGAAACAACTTGGCGATGTCGCTGGCACTCTTGCCGATGGCAAAACCACTACATACCCCCATGAAAAGGAATAGAGTGGCAATCTCCATGATGTACCAACCGTAACCCAACACGCCCACGATGAGGTAATACACCGTGCCGAACAACAAGGTCAGGATGAAATAAGGAACCGACTTGCGCAAGGCAAAAAAGCCAATGATGACAAACAAACCCGCACCGATAGGTAGCAATGGCAAGGTTGACGCGCTGTTGCCAATCTGCATCTCCGTCATAGGATAACGAATGGCACAATACACCAACACCGCCGAAACAATCCCATATACCCACCATGAATGCTTTTTGGTAGTTTGTGAGTTTTCCGTTATCCACTTTCCGTTATCCACTTTCCGTTCTCCACTCCCCCTCCAGTGCTCGTCATCTTCGTACACGATCGACAATTTGGGGTTTTTCTTCACTTTTTTGGCGTAAATCAACACGAAAACGATGCCGATGATGGTGAGTATCACCCAGCAGATGAACCTATATCCGATGCCCGAAAACAAAGGGATGCCGGCGATGCCCTGCGCGATGCCGATGGTGAAGGGGTTGAGCATGGCCCCCGAGAAACCGATGTGCGCCGCCACATACACCATGCAGACGCCCACGATGGAGTCATAGCCCATGGAGATGGCCAATGGGATGATAATCAACGTAAAAGCAATGGTCTCCTCGCTCATCCCGAATACCGATCCGAACAGGCTGAACAAAATCATGATCATCGTGATGACAATGTTGTTCACCCCGATCTTCCGAATCCATTTGCGCCGCTCCAGCTTTTGAGTGAAGCCCAAAAACGCCATGATGCCCGTGTCGATGGCCTGGCTCTTGTTCATGATCCAAAAGGCACCACCTACAATCAGGATGAACACGATGATGCCGCTCTGTCGCTCAAAGCCCTTGAACAAAGCGGCAAACACCTGCCAGGTCTGCGGCTCGGCGTGGAACTCGGCAGCATAAGCCTCGGGCAACTCGTCTTGATAATAAAACGTCATCACCTGCTCGCCATCCACCTGCTCCTGCACATATTTGCCCGGCTTGATGAACCAAGTCATCATGGCCGCCAATAAAATGCAACAAAATACGATTACAAAAGTATGCGGAACCTTACGTTTCTTCATAGCTCTAAAATGATTTGCAATATTACGAAAAATGACGTAATTTTGTCCGCTTATTATCGGAAATCGTTTAAACAAATGTAATTATATGAAAATCAAGCATTTAACCTACATTGCAACATTGGCCCTGCTGGCCGTTGCCTGCGTGAACAAACCTAAACAAGTGGAAGAACAACCCCAACCCAAGCTGATCGACAAGTATGCTGAATACACGTTGACCACCGACATCAGCCATTTGAGCGAAAACGAGAGGGAGATGCTCCCCCTGCTTTTCGAAGCGGCCGACATTATGGAAGACCTCTTCTGGCAAGAGAATTACGGCGACAAAGCTGAATTAATGAGCAAAATCAGCGATCCCGACGTACAACGTTTCGCTGAAATCACCTACGGTCCCTGGGACGGCCTCGACAACAACAAGCCTTTCGTGGAAGGCTACGGAGAAAAACCCGCCGGCGCCCGATTCTATCCCCAGGACATGACCGAGGAGGAATGGCAGGCCTTCGACGATCCCGACAAGAACAGCCAGTACACCATGATCGTCCGCGACGAGAACGGCGCCTTGAAGTGCGTGTGGTATCATGACTACTTCGACCAACAGATCAAGAAAGCCGCCTCTCTGCTCGACGACGCCTCACAGCTGGCTGGCGACGAGGAATTCGCCGAGTACCTGCGCCTCCGTGCCATGGCACTCCGCTCCGACGACTATTTCGAGAGCGACATGCGCTGGATGGATGTCCGCAACAACAACATCGACATGGTGATCGGTCCCATCGAGAACTATACCGACGCCCGTTACGGCATCAAAGCCTCTCACGAGGCCTTCATCCTCATCAAAGACCAAGAGTGGACCAAACAGCTGGCCCGCTATGCCGCCTTTGTGCCTGAACTGCAAAAGCAACTCCCCGTTCCGGAAGAATACAAGAAAGAAGTGCCTGGCTCCGATGTTGACCTGGCCGCCTACGACGTGGTTTATTACGCTGGCGACTGCAACGCCAACAGCAAGACCATCGCCATCAACCTGCCCAACGACGAGCGTGTACAGCTGCAACGCGGCACCCGCAAACTCCAGCTCAAGAACGCCATGGCTGCCAAATTCGAAAAGATCCTCGTCCCGATCTCCAACACCCTGATGACCCCCGAGTCGATGGAACACATCAAATTCGACGCCTTCTTCGCCAACGTGATGTTCCATGAGACCGCCCACGGCATGGGTATCAAGAACACCATCACAGGAAAGGGTACCGTCCGCGAAGCCCTCGGCAACCTCTACAACGGCCTCGAAGAAGCCAAAGCCGACGTGCTGGGCCTCTACCTCGTGACCAAACTCGCCGAAATGGGTGAATACACCAACACCGAACTCGAAGACAACTACACCACCTTCCTCGCCGGCATCTTCCGCTCCGTGCGCTTCGGCGCCGCCAGCGCCCATGGCAAGGCCAACATGATCGAGTTCAACTACATGCAGAACGAAGGCGCCTTCATCCGCAACGAACAAGGCCAATACGCCATCGACTTCGAGAAGATGAAAGTGGCCGTCGAGAAACTGGCAAGCGACATCCTCATCATCCAAGGCAACGGCAACTATGAAGCCACCAAAGCTTGGATGGAAGAACGTATGCTCATCAAACCCGAACTGCAAGCCGACCTCGACCGCGTGAACAACGCCGGCATCCCGGTGGACATTTACTACAATATGGGACCGGAGGTTTTGTTGAGATAAAAGTTAAGAGATAAAAGTTAAAAGTTAAGAGATATACTGATGGAAGAGAAAGTAATCATAGGGGTTGATTATTCGGGGCAAGTGCTTGAAGGTGTTGACTTCAGCGGGTGTACGCTCACCAAAGTCAATTTCAAGAACGCCACGCTGAAACACTGCAAATTCGACGAGGCAGTCCTGGATAGCTGTAGTTTCGATTGCTCCTCCACCCCCAACGAACCCAACCTGCAAAGCGTTTCGTTCAGGAAAGCCACCTTGACCAACTGCCGTTTCAGATACGCCTACATGATGTGGAGCGACTTCCGCTATGCCCGTATCAACCAGGCGACTTTCGAGGATGCCATCATCGACTTCTGCGACCTCTATCGCTGCTTCTTCGAAGGCGTGGTGCTGTTCAAACATGCCCGCATCAGCAACTCAAGTCTCTATTACACCTACTTCGGCGACGCCACCAATATCCGCCGTGAAAACCTGGTGAACGACCAGCTGGTGCAACAAAACAAAAAAGCCTACACCAAATTCCTGGTGGATTGGCATACCTATGGCACCGGAGAGCGTACCAACGACATGCAGGTGGTCTCCGATTGGAGCCCCGACGCCTCCATCAAGGCCCGGTGGTCCGACGCGGAAGACATCTACAAGACCCTCACAGGCCTCTGGAACGAACGAGGCTTCAACGCTGACGCCAACTGGGGCTACGTGCAAGGCAGACGCATGGAACGCCGTCGCATGATGGCCGAACTGTCCGACAAACAACTCGGCTTTTGGACCAAGGCGGGCAGGGTGTGGCATATCATCGGAAACAGCCTCTCCGACCTTTTCTTCGGCTACGGCGAGAGCATGTTCAAGATGATTGTCACCTACATCGTCACCGTAATCCTGTTCGCCGTGCTTTTCCAATCGGAGGTCTCTCCGTTGGAGTATGTGGACGCCTTGGGCGTCAGCCTGAAAAACATGGCAGGCATGGACTCCGAAGTGCTTCAAGGCGTTTCACCCCTGGTGGATATGCTCAACCTGATCCAAACCACCATCGGCATCCTGCTTACCGGTATCTTCGGCTTTATCTTAGGCAATAAAATTCGTAATCAATAATACTTTAAATCACAACTCATTAAATGAAAAAATTACTCGTATTTGCTCTTGCCGTCCTCGCTATGGTTGGCAGAGTGCGTGCCGACGAAGGCATGTGGCTCCCGATGTTCGTGGAGCGTCTGAACTATGTCGATATGCAGAAAATGGGTCTGCAGTTGACTCCTGAAGAACTTTACAGTATCAACCACAGCAGCCTGAAGGATGCCATCGTGGGTCTGGGTAGCACCCCTCGTCCCACCGGTTTCTTCTGCACCGGCGAGATCGTGAGTGAGCACGGCCTGCTCTTCACCAACCACCACTGCGGCTACGGCGCCGTCCAAAAACTCAGCTCCATGGAGCACGATTACCTGCACGACGGCTTCTGGGCCAAAGACTATAGCGAAGAAATCCCCGCTCCCGAGATGACCGCCTCCTTCCTCATCCGCATGGAAGACGTCACCAAGGATATCCTCGGCGTGGTCACCGACGACATGGACTGGGAAGCCCGTAACGTCGCCATCGCAGCCAAAATCAAGGAACTCCAGAACGCAGCTTCGGAAGACGGCAAGTACAACCCCGTCATCAAAGGCTTCTTTGAGGGTAACGAATACTATATGTTTGTGTATCAAGTTTACACCGACGTGCGTCTCGTGGGCGTGGCCAACGAGAGCATCGGCAAGTTCGGCGGCGACACCGACAACTGGATGTGGCCCCGTCACACCGGCGACTTCTCTATCTTCCGCGTGTATGCCGACAAGGACGGTAACCCCGCCGACTATAGCGCCGACAACGTGCCGCTCACTCCCAAACATCACCTTCCCATCAGCCTCGATGGCGTGAAACAGGATGACTTCACCATGATCTGGGGCTTCCCGGGCAGCACCGAGCGTTACATGTCGAGCTATGGCATCGACTATAACGTGGAGACCTTCTATCCCATCATCATCGACATCTTCGGAAAACAGCTCGAAGTGATGGAAGAGTTCCAAAAAGCCGATCCCGCCATCAACCTGATGTATGCCGACAGCCACGCCAGCCTGGCCAACACCTGGAAGAACTTCATCGGCCAGTGCCAGATGCTCCGCAAAAACAAAGTCAGCGAAGCCAAAGTGCGCCTTGAAAACAACTACAAGAAATGGGTCAGCGAAGACGCCAATCGCAAAGCCGAATACGGCGAAGCCCTCCCGAACCTGATGAAAGCCTACGAGGAACTCGGTCACATCTCCAAGTTCATCTATTATCCCAACTTCGTCGCTCAAGCCGGTCCCGCCGGTGTCGCCATGGCCTTCATGCCTTATTACAACGCCATGGAAAAGAAAGACAAAGACATGGCCGAGATGGTTTTGGCCCAACTCAACGAAATCGATTTCAACGAGATGTTTGCCGAAACCGACCCGCAGGTGGAGCACAAGACCTTCGCCGAGATGCTGAAACTCTATCGCAACGCCTTCAATGAGGATGAACTGCCTGAGTTCTACAGCAAGGTCATCGACAAGAAGTTCAAGGGCGACATCGACGCCTTTGCCGACTACGTCTACGAAAACTCGGTGTTTGCCACCCCCGAGAGCATCAAGGCCTTCCTCGCCAAACCTAGCAAAAAGAAGATGGACAAGGACTATGCCTTCATGGTGGCCAGCCAAATGGTCAGCATCCTCAAGGAAAACCGTCAAGCCTACGCCGAAGCCCAGACTGCCGTTCAGGAGAACGACCATGTCTTCGTGAAAGGCCTGCGTGAATACTACGCCGCCACACAGCCCGGCAAGAGCCTCTATCCCGATGCCAACTCGACCATGCGTATGAGCTATGGCTCGGTGAAGGACTACATGCCCGCCGACGCCGTGCATTACGACTATGTGTGCACCGCCAACGGCATCCTTGAGAAGTACATCCCCGGCGACTATGAATTCGACGCCCCCAAACGCCTCCTCGAACTCATCGAGAGAAAAGACTACGGCGTGTATGCCGACGAGAACGGCGAGCTGATCGTGTGCTTCCTCTCCACCAACGACATCACCGGCGGTAACTCCGGCAGCCCCATCATGAACGGCAAAGGCGAACTCATCGGCCTGGCCTTCGACGGCAACTGGGAAGCCATGAGCGGCGACGTCAACTTCGAGCCTAAACTCCAACGTACCATCAACGTGGACATCCGCTACGTGCTCTTCATCATCGACAAGTACGCCGGCGCCACCAACCTCATCAACGAGCTCGACATCCGCAAGAGCGAGCCGCAACCCTTGAGAGAGGAAACGGAAAACTGAAAGTGGAAAACGGAAAGTTAAATAAGGCAATAATGCTTCTGGTGGGATGGGCCCTGCTTGTGCCGTTTTTTGGCACAGCCCAACCCTTCGAGAAGGTTTGCTTTTCCGTTCCGGGAGGCTTTTATGAGGAGTCGTTCCAGTTGGAAATGAGTCCTTTTGACTCCAACCACCACATCCGTTTCACTACCAACGGCAACCGTCCAACAGCACAGTCGCGGCTCTATACCGAGCCGCTGCTGTTGGACGGGAGCCTTTATTCTACCTCCGACATCTATACCATCACAATGTCGCCCGATTCGCTGGTCTTTATTCCCGACTCGGTTAGGCATTGCATCGTCATCCGAGCCGCGGTATACGACGAGAATGACAGTTGTGTCAGTGCTGTGGCCACCAACAGCTATTTCATCCATTCCCTAGGGTGCGACACACACGGTTTTCCGGTCATCTCGATTTGTGCCGACACACTCGACTTGTTTGATTACTATACGGGCATCATGGTTCCAGGCGTGAATTACGACCCTCATTATCCCGACAACACGGGCAATTATTGTATGACTGGTCGGGAATGGGAACGGGTGGCCAACTTCGAGTTTTACGAATGTGCCAGCAACGAAGGTCTCAATCAGATCTGTGGGTTGCGTACCCATGGCCATCGTTCGCGGCGTTATCAATCGAAGGGACTGAAAGTCTATGCCCGTGAGGAATACGGAAATAAACGATTTGAGTACAATTTCTATAACGACTCGGTTGTTGATAGTTATAAGCATTTGGTTTTCAAACCGTTTGGAGCGTTCTGGCCTTTCCAGGGCGGGCAGGACTATTTTTGCAACAAGCTTGCCTTACAACTTGGCCTGCCAGCATCTAACAGCCGCCCAACCATCCTCTACCTCAATGGGGAATACTGGGGCGTGTATTTCATCCAGGAGAAGATGGATGAACGTTTTCTGGAGGACCATTTTGGCATCGACAAGGACCACTGCAATATCATCAATGATTGGCACGGGAATGTGGATTGCGGCAACAACATCAATTTCATGGCAATGATGAATTGGCTGAAAAACGTAAGCCTTGCCGAAGAAGAAAACTACGAGCATCTTTGTGAATTGATTGACGTGCAGAACTTTGCGGATTACATCCTCTTCGAGACGTTCATCGCCAACTACGACTGGCCGGGCAATAACATGCGTTGTTTCCAAGAAAATGACGATCCGTGGAGATGGATTTTCTTTGACGGAGACGCCACGCTTACCTATAGCGAGATGGATCCCTTTGCCAATGCGGGTGTGTGGAATCCGCCTTTGACATGGGGCAATTACCCGGAATCCAAAATGATGTTTGGCAAACTCCTTGAAAACGAAGACTTCAAAGATGCTTTCGAGGCAAGAATGGTGGAGTTGTGCTCGGGGCTGTTCCTTTATGATAACACTTCCCTGCTTTTCAATGGCATTGTCGACTCGCTCCGTCCGCACATTGAAGACCACAGCCACCGTTTCGGTTATCCTTTATCGATGGCCTATTGGAACGAGGGCAATTATTACATAGAGCATTTTCTCCAACGTCGTGTGAATGAATACCTGCAATGGTGGCAGTCGTTCGATTTCCTCGACGACATCTCTTCAGAGACCGACATGGTTTACCCCAACCCCTCCTCGGGCCCGATTTGTTTGCGGCTGAGCGAAGAGGTGGCAAATGGAACCGAGATTGCCATCTATGATATGCTCGGAAGGAAGGTGTTCTCAGAACCGTGTGTCTCTGAGGACAATTGCATAATAAGCCTTAACCCCTCGCTGTCCGCAGGGGTGTATGTGCTGGTCGTCAACGACAAAACCATCAAAATTGTGAGACAATGAAAAAGCGCGTCCTTCTCCTTGTGATTGTCGTGTTGCTTGCCCTGGTGGCGGCTTTCTTCATTCACCAAAGCGTGAACTGCCACTTCCGTCCTATGACCAATTTCGGCTGCGGTCGCACCGTCAATAATGACATGGACCTCGAAAGCGCGGTGACAGACGGTGTCTGTATCCCATCGGTCAGACAGACCCAAGAAGGCGACGGCTTGTTGCATTTTCGCTTTATTGCCCCGAGAAAGGGCATGTACTATAAGATTTATTATCAGAACGACAGTTATAAGTTCCCCGATACAAGCGCCCTGTCAGGGGAGAATTTCTATGGCAGCTGGGAAGATGTGACCGTTGGCTTCAAGCCCGTTGAAAGCTGGCTGGTGCGCGACGCCTTGCGTATCGTGGGAAACCCAAGGGATGAACGGGTGTATTATGGCTCGGATAACACCGAGGAATGGAATACCAAAGTCAGTATCGAGAACAATGTGCAAAACATCCGCAATGACAAAGAATGGTACAACTCAGTCGTCGAAAAAGCAGTGAAAAACCATATCAGCGTCACGGATCAACTGTTCATCGACGCGATGTGGATGACCAACGAAGGTCTGGGCAAAAACCTTGTCAACCAACGTTGGAAACGCAATCCACGCGCTGGAAAATATAGTTTCATGCTGGTGCTCTGCGACGAGGAGGGACTTGCCGAGATACCCGATTACATCCAGTTTATCGGGCAATCGGATGAGAACGGCTGTCTTGTGAATCCTTTTGGATGGTACGAGACGCATCCCTCCAAGCATATCAAAGTCATCCAATCTGGCCGTATGCTGAAAACCCGGGCGGTGCTGGATGCCCGACAAGGCCTGAATTACGGGGATGTCCAAACCCCCAATGCTTTGTTCGAACAGTTTTTCAGCCATGTCAGCCGCCAATACACACTCCGCAATATCCCCGTCATCAAAGACGTGGTGGGTGACGACCCCTACACTCGTGAGGAATATGAGGCCAACCGGACCCGTTTCGATTCCTCACAGCTGATGATGGACTATCCAGTGGTTAGCGAAACACCTGGGACTACGGTGAAAGCCGCTCCCGATAGTAGCTATATCACCTTGATCAACCCTGCTAGCACCGAGGGACACTTGCGCAAAGAATCCACGGGAATCCGCACCCGCGTAGGCTTCACCTACGGGAAATACCGTGGCAAGATCAAGTTCCCTGAGATGCTCAACGACGAAAACCTATGGAACGGTCTGACCTACGCCTTCTGGCTGATCTATGCCGATGGTAGCGTGTGGAACCAGCGCCGTCCCGTCTTCAAGGATGGGGGCTATATCCCCAAATGGGACGACTCGGAACAACCGCAACGCACCCCCTATCATCCCTATTCTGAAATCGACATCGAGATTGTGAAAGCCTCGAAATTCTGGCCCTGGGAGTATTACCGCTGGTCACGTGGCGATAGGGAGAACTGTGAAGAAGACGCTACACTCAACAACGATGTGATGTTCTGCTGCACCAACTGGGATTTGGCTTCCACCGAGCCTCCAAAGTTCAGAGGGGGACTCGACACCATCCCTTACGACAAGAACCGTAACTTCGAGGCAATGCGTTGGTATCCTACCTATAAAGCCCTAACCATACGAACACCGATGCCCAACGCCGACTTCAAAGAAAACTGGTACTATTACGAGATTGAATGGCGTCCCACCGAAATCATCTGGCGCCTCGGCCCCGACCCCGACCACATGGAGGTGATGGGCTATATCGACAACCAGCACTCTAGCATCCCCAACAACCAAATGAAGTGCATCGTCACCCAAGAATATCATTACTCCGAATGGTGGCCTCCCATCGTGTGGGAACAGGGATTGATCCCATACAACAAAACCGATATCGAAGGCCGGGTTTATGAAATAGTTATCGAATAATAAAATATAATAATATGGTATTTAGTAGCAACGTTTTTCTTCTATATTTCCTGCCGGTTTTCCTGCTGTTCTACTTCGTGTGTCCTCGCAGGTTTAGGAATTACGTGATCCTTTTGTTCTCCATCGTGTTCTACGCCTACGGTGGGCCGGAGTTCATCCTGATCCTGCTGGCATCCACCACGGCGACCTATTTCCTTGTAAAGGCGATGGTGAAACGGAAAACGGAAAACGAAGAACGGAACCCCGAACGGCGAAGCCCTCACCGACCAGAGGGAGGTAACTTTGGGCTCACCGACCGAATGGGAGGTAAAACGGCTTCTTGGTTGTGTGCCATTGCTATCATTCTCAACCTGGGACTATTGGTGTATTTTAAATACGCCAATTTCTTCGTTGATAATTTCAATGCAATACTTTCGTTGTTTGGAATTAAAGGTATTAATCTGTCGAAGATAGTGCTGCCCATCGGTATCTCATTCTTCACCTTCCAGTCCATCACTTATGTTTTGGATACCTACCGTGGTCAGGTGAAGCCGATGGACAAGTTGACGGATTACATCGTGTACATCATGATGTTCCCTCAACTGATCGCGGGTCCTATCGTAAAATACAGCGATGTGGAGCAGCAGTTGCGTCACCGGGAATGTCCGCCCGATGAATGCCTCCATGGTTTTTACCGTTTCGTGATTGGCTTGTGCAAGAAGGTGCTCATCGCCGATGTCATCGCCGTACAGGCGGATGCCTGCTTTGGGGCGGACTTGGCGACTTTGGACATGGGCACGGCGTGGATTGGAAGCTTGGCCTACACCATGCAGCTTTACTTCGATTTCTCGGGCTATTCCGACATGGCTATCGGCTTGGGTCGCATCATGGGATTCAAATTCCCCGAGAACTTCAACAATCCCTATACCTCCCGTTCAATTACTGAGTTCTGGCGCCGTTGGCACATGACTTTGGGGTCGTTCATCATGAACTACCTCTATATCCCGCTGGGCGGCAACCGCAAAGGCAAAGGCCGTACCTATCTCAACCTTTGGATCTGCTTCCTGCTTTCCGGACTTTGGCACGGTGCCGCCTGGACCTTCGTAGCCTGGGGCGCGTTCCACGGGTTCTTCATCGTGATGGAAAAACTGATCAACGGAAAACGGAAAACGGAAAACGGAAAATTCTCCGTTCTCCGTTCTCCGTTCTCCGTTTTATTCACTTTCCTCATCGTGAACTTCGGCTGGGTCTTGTTCCGTGCCGACACAATCGCCCAGGCTTTCGACTACTACAAGGCCATGTTCTCGTTCAACTTTGAGGGCTTCGGCTGGGACGCTGGTCGGCAGTTCTATACCACGCTGATCATCGCTCTGGTGTTCTCTTTCCTGACCCTGTTCCCGTTTGGAAAGAAAATCGAACAGGTGGTGTTCTACAAGAGCTATGGCACGGGTGGACATATCGCCGCCTGGCTTGTTTCCATTCTTCTCCTGTTCTTCTGCGTGGCCGCGATGAATGCGACCGGCTTCAGTCCGTTTATCTATTTCAGGTTCTGACGATGCGGCGAAAAGGACTTCATATCGCACTTTTTGTCTTGACGGTACTGCTGCTAGCCTTTCCTGCAGTTCAGCAATACGCCAAGCTGTTCAAGTTTAGACCTTTGTATGGCGTTACCACGGCAGCTGAACAGCCCAAACTCAGCTTCTCGTCTTTCATGAAAGGGGAGTTCCAACAGCAGGAGGACCAATATCTTTCGGAGTCCATCGGCTTTCGGGAGCCTTTTGTGCGTTGCTATAACCAACTATGTTGGTCCTTGTTCCGCAAGGTCCAGAACAAAACTGTTTATGTTAACGACGACAATTGGATCTTCAACGATTACACCGTACGACATTATTACAGACAATCGGTCTATGATTATTTCTCCGACAATGAAGCAGGCATGAATAAAATGCATCGCGACGCCATCATGCTCTATCAGCTGCAATCCCTATTGGAAGAATACGGTGTGTCGTTTTTTGTTTGTCTGGCTCCAGGAAAAGATGTCGTCTATGGCGAGCATGTGCCCGAGGTCAAAGGCTTTAACCGTCCTCCGGGCATCCTTGCCATCGACTATTTTCCGCCACTTTTCGACTCCTTGGGCATCAACTATATCAATTTCTCTCAGTATTATCTGGATATCAAGGATACTGTGTCTTATCCGCTCTACTTGAAGTCCTCGTCGCATTGGAGCAATCTGGCTGCGGTTTATGCTGCCGACACGCTGTTCCGTTATATCGAGAACCTAAGCGGCCTCAACATGCATAACCTGTCCTTCAGCGAGTTGTATCTCGACAAGACACATTTTCTGGATTCCGACCTTGAGGATGTAATGAATTTGATGTGGCCTATCGAATCGGGGATGAATTATTACACCCATGTCACCATTGACGACGACAGCACAGCCGTCAAACCCAAGCTTTTCACCATTGGGGACTCTTATTTCAAAGGGTTTCATTACAATCTTGAAATGAACCAGCTGTTCGAATCCTATCATTTCTGGTATTACGCTAACTCCATTCTCTACGATCCACTTCACGACAATGTTAAACAGGCTGACGTGTTACGGGAGCTCCTTTCGTCGGATGTAGTGATGCTTATGTATTCGCCGGTCAACCTCTATGACCTGAACCGTGAGTTCCTGACCAATGCCTTGTTTAACTTTTATTACGAGGACGGTACCGCCGAGGCAACGCTTGAGGCGATCCGCCAAAGCGACGAGAACTTGACGGAAAGCGACGCGCGTTATTTGCTTTACAATGCCCCAGGCTATTATCTTCCTGAGTTCAAGGAGGCCAAGGTGGCATCGCGTCGCAACAGTCGCCTCGAGAAGGTGCTTTCCGAGACCAGGGACCCGTGGCGGGTGCGATTCCGTCGTGAGATTATGAATGATCCAAACTGGTTGAAGTCTGAAAAGGAAAAAGCGGAAAAATGGCATATCACCATTGACGAGGCCATCGAACGGGATATCGACTGGATCCAGGAGCGGTTATCGGACGAACCCCTTGGGCTCGATGTTCGTCCGGAAGGTGTAATCGGCGTTGTCCAATAGCGACTGTTCCAGGGTGATCCCTTTTTCCTCGGCTTGTTTCGTGACACTCTCCAGCCATTCCGGCGAAACCTTGATGCGCTCAATGATGCGCCCAATTTCCTGGTTTCTGTAGGTGAGGTACAGGCTGTCGGCAGCATCGTATTGCTGGGGCTGTTTGCCGATGAACTCCTTGTCATAGGCGCTCAGATAGCGTTCGAGGAAGCCATAAGGCCATAAATGGTTGGTGGCCTCGGTGCAAACCAGTAGCACAAACTCTTGATCCTCAATCTCTTTTTTGTAATCAATCGCCTCTACATTTTGGATGGGCGACCGTTCAGGATAGATGGTCTTGTTGTAAAACCAGAAGCCTCCGTCGGAGAAGATGTTCTCAGGGAGGGCGACATTCCACGCCCAGACGGTCCACCAATAGGAGTCGGCGATGGCCAGCACCTTGGGTTTATAGCCCTCGGTGAAGCCGAAATGCGGATTGTCAATGTCGTTGTGCGGCAGGGTGAACATCAGGTTCATCATGCGGTAGAGGTCGTCGTCCTGGTTCATCAGCCCGTCGTTGTCGAAACGCTCAATGTAGGCGTGGGCTTGTACCTGATGGTTGACGCTCTCCATATAACGCACCAGCGAATCGACGGCCAGCGAGGCCGCATAAACAGTCCAATGTGCGCTTAAGTCACAAAATACAGGATGCGCCTCGCTGCCTTTCCGGTCGCAGAACCAACGGTTGAAGTCGATGAGTTCGACTCCTTGTTCCTCAAAGGCTTTCAGGTATTCCTGATAGTTGTTGCTTTCGTGTTGCTTGGCGATGTATTTCTCAGGAATGAGTTCGGGGTAATAGGAGGCCTTGCCTAGGGCGAAAACTGGCAATAGGGTGACGCCTTTGGTTCGGAGCATGTCTTGCAAGAGCTTGATCTGCCGTGTGTTGGCATCGATCTTTTCCTTGTCGAGGGAGGTCTCGCCAGTGTAGCTGATGATGTAAGATTCCTCAAAGAAGGTCTTCCCGTTGTTGCCTTTTACGGGACCGAGTGCTGAAATCTTACCGAAGGCGGAATACAGGAGTTGGTTGTTGATCCGGATCATGGACTTGCGGAAACCGGTCTGTTCCGTACACCAAGTCATCAAAGAGTCTTGGGCGGTCTCATGAAACAGGGTATTGAGGCTAATCACGGGCTTCTTCGCTGGCACATAGGCACCGTCAAGAGGTTTCTCGTCCACGAAATGGAAACAGGTCTGAGCCATCGGCAGGAAGAGGATGGCGAGCAACACGATAAACCATATTTTCTTGAACGTTTTCATCAGAACCTAAAGTAAATAAAGGGATTGAAACTGCCTTTGAGTATAAACGAAGCCGATAACACCAAGAGGATCAACATGATGACTCCAACCCAGATGACCTGCCTGGTGTTGTAGGTCTTCCGGTTGAAGAAGAAGTCCAAGGCCTTGTCGCCGGCTTTGGTGAGGCCAAAGAAGGAGAAAAAGGCCGCGATGAGAAGGGTGACAATGAACTGGCTGTTGACAAACAAGGCAGGCGTGCTGCCATTGGCGCCGAACATGGCGCCGACATACTGCACGGCATAGCCAATCGTGTCGGCACGGAACAACACCCAACCGATGTTCACAATCAGGAAAGTGAATAAAACGGAAAGTGGATAGTGGATAGTGGAAAGTTTATTCTTCCCCACTTTCCACTTTACCTCCCATTCGGTCGGTGAGCCCTTCGGGGTTCCACTTTCCACTTTCCACTTCCCGTTTAATAGTTTGTCCAGACAAATGAAAAGCCCATGATATGCGCCCCAGGCCACGAAGGTCCAGGCGGCGCCATGCCACAGCCCCGAGAGGAAGAACACAATCCATAGGTTGAGGTAGGTGCGTCTCTTGCCTTTGCGGTTGCCGCCCAGTGGGATGTAGAGGTAGTCCATCATCCAGCTGCCAAGGGTGATATGCCAGCGTTTCCAGAACTCCGACACGCTTTTGCTGATGTAAGGGTTGTTGAAGTTCTCGGGGAACTTGAAACCGATCATCCTTCCGATGCCGATGGCCATGTCGCTGTAGCCCGAGAAGTCGAAATAAATCTGGAAGGTGTAGGCGAGAATGCCTAACCAAGCCGTGGAGAGGCCGATTTCAGAAGCTGGCAGGGCAAAGACTTGGTCTACATATTCAGCCAAGATATTGGCAATCAACATCTTTTTTGATAGGCCTATGACGAAGCGATAGAAACCTAAGATACGATTGTCGGAGGTCTCGTTGGCCTCGCGGTTGGTAATCTGGTCGGCAATCTCGTTGTAGCGCACGATGGGACCCGCGATGAGCTGTGGAAAGAGCATGATGAATAGGGCATAATCGGCGATGTTCCTCAAAGGAGCTGCGGTCCTGCGGTAGACATCGATGCTGTAGCTCATCTTCTGGAAGGTGAAGAACGAGATGCCTATGGGCAACACCACCTTGGTCCAACGAACGGGTGGCGTGCCGAAAGCGCTCAGAAGCGCATTGAAATTGTCAATGAAGAAGTTGGCATATTTGAAATAGGCCAGCAGCCCGATATTGAGGATGACGGAAAAGACGAGGAACAGTTTCCGTCGCTTTGCGTCATTGCTCTTGTCGATTTGTCGCACCAAGAAAAAGTCGATGGTGATTGACAACAGTAAGACTATCAGAAATTTAGGCGAGCCGAAGCCATAGAATAGCAGACTTGCAAGCAATGCAACGGCATTCTTGTAGCGCCTATCGACGAGGAAATAAACCCCGAGGAAGATAGGTAAAAACCAAAAGAGGAATATGCTGCTGCTGAAAACCATGACTCTTGACTTGAGATTGCAAAAATAAAAATTTATGGGTTAAGTTCTTGTATTGTGTCAGTTTCGGGGAGTTTTATTATCCCTTCGCGGATTTGCTGATCCACTGTATAGGTGGCGTGGTTGCGCACGGATTCGTCAACGGTGATGCCTAACCTTTCAGCGTCTGCCTTGGCAACATCGAACCATTCCTTGTAGTTTCTGATTTTCTGTTCTGTCTGTTGGATGAGGATTTCACGATATTCTTTGGCTCCGATTTTGGTGTCACGCATCAGGGGGCGCCCGAAGAGCACGTTTTCTGTTTCCTGGTCGATGGCCTGTTGCAGAGAAATGCCTTCGGTCACCATGAAGCCGGAAACGCTATTCATCCATTCGGGGTCGCTTTTGATTTGACGGCGAATGTCGCGTTTCTTCCAATAATCTTCTTCCAACAACTTGGGATTGCGCACGGTAGGTATGCCTTCACCGGCGATTTCCGGGAAATAGGCTTCGGGGTTTTTGCGCATCAAGTTGTTGGTGTAGCCCTCCAATTTGACAAGGTAAAGCGAGTCGGGATAGTTCCAGGCGATGGCGTTGTGGGTATTTTGGTCGTGGAAGAGAC
>JAEEGI010007765.1_pt1 | contig 23944 bp, 13 predicted proteins | sample 8958751 | NCBI WGS metagenome assembly JAEEGI01 (sample SAMN16246545, study PRJNA631951) | gut metagenome | biome: gut microbiome; feature: rumen; material: KS-attached | host: Bos | place: Iran: Karaj | collected 2018-10 | reverse complement strand
GAAGATGGGGGTAGCAGCGAGGTGTCTTCTGGTGTGGAGGATGCCTCGCTTCTCGTCGATACGCTCTACGTTGATGCGAAGAAGCTCTTCGAGGATGTTTAATTTCTCGTTGAAATCGAGGTTCCCGCTGCCTGTTTGGTCCAGATAGTCGCGTACCTCTTTAAAAATCCAGGGACGTCCGAAGGTGGCACGACCTATCATGATGGCATCTACGCCAAATTCGTCGAAGGCCCGCTTGGCCTCTTCAGCAGAGGTGATGTCGCCGTTACCGATGATAGGAATATGAATGCGGGGATTGCGCTTTACCTCGCCAATCAGCGTCCAGTCGGCCTGTCCTGTGTACATCTGACTGCGGGTGCGCCCGTGAATGGTCAGTGCCTGGATGCCGCAGTCCTGCAGTTGTTCTGCCAGCGAGGTGATAATCAGCTGTTCGTGGTTCCAACCCAGACGGGTCTTTACGGTGACAGGCAGTTTGACGGCATCGACGACCTTGCGCGTAATCTCCAGCATCTTGGGGATGTTCTGCAGCATGCCTGCCCCAGCACCCTTGCCAGCCACCTTCTTCACAGGACAGCCGAAGTTCAGGTCGATGAGGTCGGGTCCAGCCTGTTCCACAATCTTTGCTGCCTCGACCATCGCCTCGACATCGCGCCCGTAGATCTGAATGCCCACAGGTCGTTCCTCGTCGCTGATGGTGAGTTTCGAGATGGTTGACTTCACATCGCGGATCAAAGCCTCTGCACTGACGAACTCTGTATAGACCATCGATGCACCGAACCGCTTGCACAGCAGTCGGAACCCGATATCCGTCACGTCTTCCATCGGAGCCAGGAATACGGGATGCTCTCCAAATTCTATGTTACCTATCTTCATTTCGTCCGCAAAGATAATTAAAAACAAGTACTTTTAGTGGAATATACACGTTATTTATTTCAAATTTAACATTTATACTCTTGTAAGTCTCAGTTATTTATCGTATCTTTGCGCCAAAATGCAATGATATTGCTACTGGCACTAACACTAATTTAACGAATGAGGATATGAAGAATTTGACTCAATGGGTGCTTGCCGCCATCTTGACTGTTTGTGGCGCAAGTTTTTTTGCAGCGTGTTCGGATAATGACAATCCTGTCACAGAGAAGGGGCAGTTGCTCGAAGTGTATGGTGTGCAAGGCAGTAAGGCTAAGGCCCGTCTGACGGTCGATGGCAAGGTGCTGTTCAACGACATTGAAGTGTGGATTGGTAAGAACGGCCTCGGCAAGACGGGTGAGGGAGACTCCAAGACTCCAACAGGCACCCTCCGTCCACTGAGCGCCTTTGGCATCAAGCCTAATCCCGGCACCACGATGCCCTACATTGATGTGAAGCCAACCACTTATGCTTGCGACGACAACTGTGAGTACTACAACAAGATTATCGACATCGCCGAGACCAAGCACGAGTGTAAGGGTGAGGAGATGTATTCCTACCAGCCGCAGTACAACTACGGCATCGCCACCGACTTCAACAAGGAGTGTATCTATCCCAATGGTAGTGCCATCTTCATCCATGTAAAAGGCACAAAGGGCTACACAGGTGGATGTATCGCTTTCGATGAAGATCGCATGATTGAGATACTGAAGAACTGCGATATGTCGCTGGTCATCACCGTGAAGGAATAGTTTGTCATCTGACAAAACCATTCTATTACATTTTCGGTAAACAATCTTTGCCTCACTGCCAATTGTGGCGGTGGGGCAGTTTTTTTTCCATAATTTCTTCTTTGTTTCCCTTTTTTTGTTTACCTTTGCAGCGAGTTATCATACTTAAATTTGAAACTATGGAACAATTACTTCATTATGTGTGGAAGCACAAGTTGTTCCCCTTGCGGGAACTACAGACGAGCGACGGAGACCCCGTCGAAGTGATCGATCCTGGCTTGCATAACCGCAATGCCGGACCCGACTTCTTTAATGCGAAGGTCAGAATAGGCCGAACGCTGTGGGTGGGTAATGTGGAGATACACGACAAGTCGTCGGACTGGTATCTGCATGGGCACGACAAGGACGCGCGTTACGATAATGTCATCCTGCATGTGGCGGGTGTGCTCGATGCGGAGGTGATGAACACCAATGGCGAGTTTATCCGTCAGCTTCAACTCGATGTACCCGACAATGTCAGAGACCATTACGATGAACTGTTGAAGACGGACAGCTATCCGCCTTGCTACAAGGTCATCCCAGAACTGACGCGTCTGATGGTGCATGCCTGGATGGCAGCCCTGCAGACAGAACGACTGGAGCAGAAGACGGAGGCTATCAAACGGCGAGTGGAACAGTGCAACGGCTCGTGGGAAGATGCGTACTTCGTAACCCTCGCCCGCAACTATGGCTTCGGCATCAATAACGATGCCTTCGAGGTGTGGGCTCAGAACCTGCCGCTCTCGGCTGTGGCCCATCATCGCGACGACCTCTTCCAGATAGAGGCGATCTTCATGGGGCAGGCCGGGCTGTTGGAGCTGGAAACGATTCCAGACTATTATCAGCAGACGGCGCTGAATGAGGGCTATTTCGCCAAACTGCGAAACGAATACCTCTATCTGTCGCATAAGTTCTCGATGAAACCGATAGATTTCCGCCAGTGGCGATTTCTAAGGCTGAGGCCACAGAACTTCCCGCATATCCGCATCTCGCAGTTGGCAAACCTCTATTATCAGCAGAAGGCTGGACTGAGTCAGTTGGTGGAGTGTGAAACCATCGAACAGTTGAAGAAAATCCTGTCATCGCATGTCACACCTTATTGGGAAACGCATTACACCTTTGGCTCTACAAGTGCGAAGAACGAGAAACATCTGGCCTACGGCTCACTGAACCTGCTGATGATCAATACGGCAATCCCGATGCTTTTCGCCTATGGGCGACACCGTTCAAAGGAGGTGCTCTGCGATCGTGCCTTTGATTTCCTGGAGCAATTGAAAGCTGAGAACAACCATATTATACGCATGTGGCAACAAGTGGGACTGACCGTCGAGACAGCTGGCGACTCTCAGGCTCTCATCCAGCTGAAGAGAGAGTATTGCGACAAAAAGGAGTGTCTGCGCTGTCGCTTTGGTTACGAATATCTAAAACGGAAATAACGATGAATACTGAAGAACTTTTCTATACGATGGCGCTTACGCGCCTTACCAATTTCAACTACCAGCAGGCACTAGAACTCTATCGGATGGTAGGAAGTGCCCAGTTGCTCTATGAGTATCGCACACATATCGGCGATGTCATTGGCGATGCCTCACCCCGATTGGTAGAGTCGTTAAAGAACTGGGACGAGGCGATGAAACGGGCAGATTATGAACTGAAATACATGCAAGAGCATGGGATTCGAGGGTTGACGCTAAATGATGACGACTATCCTCAGCGCCTCACGGAGTGTCCTGATGCACCACTGGTACTCTACTTTACTGGGAATTGTGACCTGAATGAGTCGAAGATTATCAGTATCGTGGGCACACGTCATGCTACCGTCTATGGCGAAGATTTGATTCGTCGTTTTGTCAGAGACCTTCACCAGCAGTGTCCTAAGGTGCTGATAGTCAGCGGTCTGGCATATGGTGTGGATATACATGCCCATCGGGAAGCCTTGGAGAACGGCTATCCGACAGTAGGGGTGCTAGCTCATGGGCTGGATCAGATCTATCCCTATGCCCATCGCGAGACGGCAGCAGAGATGGTGAATCATGGCGGACTGTTGACAGAGTTCATGACCCAGACGAATGCCGACAAGCCCAATTTCGTGCGCCGTAACCGTATCGTGGCGGGAATGGCTGATGCAACAATCGTTGTGGAGAGTGCTGCGAAGGGTGGGGGACTGATTACTGCTGAGATTGCCCAAAGCTACGATCGCAGTGTCTTCGCCTTTCCAGGAAATGTCAACGCTGAGTTCTCCAAAGGCTGTAACCATCTCATCCGCGATAATGGGGCAGGGCTGATTACCTGTGCCGATGACTTTATCCGTGCGATGAATTGGAAAGATGAGACCTTGCGACAGCAGGCTTTGTCGAATGGCATCGAGCGGACACTTTTTCCCGATCTCTCTGCCGAAGAGCAGCTAATCGTCGGCATTCTTCAGGACACCAACGACCTGCAGTTGAATATCCTCAGTGTCAAATCCTCTATTCCCATCGGCCGCCTCACAGCTATCCTCTTCCAACTCGAGATGAAGGGTGTCATCAAGCCTCTGGCTGGGGGGATGTATCATTTGTTGCTGTGAAATAATCATAATTATCGATACTCAATTCTCATTTTTAATTATAAATAAGTACCTTTGCAGCGTTTTAATTCGAATTAGATATGAAAATAGCTTTAATCGGCTACGGCAAGATGGGTAAAATGATTGAGCAGATTGCCCGTGACCGTGGTCATGAGATTGTGAGTATCATTGATATTGACAACCAACAGGATTTTGACAGTCCGGCTTTCGCATCGGCTGATGTGGCCATTGAGTTTACAGCCCCTCAAGTGGCTTATGGTAACTACTTGAAGGCCTGGGCGAAGGGTGTGAAGGTGGTGAGTGGCTCTACGGGTTGGCTGAAGGATCATGGCGATGACGTGCGCAAAGCCTGTGCCGAAGAGGGGAAGACGCTCTTCTGGGCCTCAAACTTCTCGATTGGTGTGGCCATCTTCTCGGCAGTGAACCGCTATCTGGCCAAGATTATGAACCAGTTCCCACAGTATGATGTGGAGATGGAAGAGACCCACCATGTGCACAAGCTCGACCATCCCAGTGGTACAGCCATTACGCTGGCTGAAGAAATCGTGGAGAATATCGACCGTAAGGAGGCTTGGAAAGAGGATACGACTGATCCGAAGTTCCTGCGTATCGACCATATCCGTCGAGGCGAGGTGCCTGGAATCCATACGGTTCGCTATGACTCGGATGCCGACCTGATTACCATCACACATGATGCCCACAGCCGTAAAGGCTTTGCCCTCGGTGCCGTGCTGGCAGCAGAATATACGAAGGATCATCAGGGACTGCTCACCATTTCAGATATGTTTAAATTCTAAAACATAGGTTAAAGTAAGCATTAGATGCAACTTACCAGCGAGTGGTAGCGTCAAATCTATGTGTTTTTATAATCAACTAAGATGGTGAAAAAGAAAGAATTCAATCCTAAAGTGCAGTGGGCTAAGTTCATCGCAGTGCTGGTGCTCTATCTGCTGTTCCTTTATTGGGTTAAGTCGTGGTGGGGATTGCTCGTGATACCTTTCATTTATGATATCTATATCACGAAGAAGATTAAGTGGCAGTGGTGGAAAGAGGCCGAAAAGCCAGTGAAGTTCGTCATGTCATGGGTCGATGCCTTGGTATTTGCCTTGGTGGCTGTCTATTTTATTAATCAGTTCTTCTTCCAGAACTACGTGATCCCGTCAAGTTCATTGGAGAAATCACTGCTGACGGGCGACTATCTGTTTGTGTCGAAGGTAAGTTATGGACCCCGTATTCCGCAGACACCGCTGACGATGCCGCTGACCCAACACACCTTGCCCGTTGTGGAGTGTAAGAGTTATATTGACTGGCCTCACTGGGACTATCGCCGAGTGAAAGGTCTGGGCAATGTACAGCTGAACGATATTGTCGTGTTTAATTTCCCTGCTGGCGATACGCTTTGCTCGGCACCTCAGTATCAGGCTTACGACTATTATCAGATGTGTTACTCGATAGGTTATCAGATTTATCCGAACCGTCCCGATCCCGACTCTCTGTCGGCACAGGACCGTTTGCGTTATTTCGATGCCATCTATGCTGCTGGGCGCAATGAGCTGCTGAACAACCGTGTCGAGTATGGTGAGATCATCACTCGTCCGGCCGATCGTCGCGAGAACTACGTGAAGCGCTGCGTGGGATTACCAGGACAGACACTTCAAATCCGTGATCGTGTGGTCTATCTGGATGGGAAGGCTAACAAGGAACCCGAGAACGTGCAATATACCTATTATGTCAAACTGAAGCATGCCATCCCCGATGACCTGATGCAGGAGCTGGGCATCTCAATGGAAGATCTGACGAGTCTGAACACTGTGGGTTACATGCCGCTGACGAAACAGGCTGTCGCTTCATTGAAAGCACGAAAGGATCTGGTTGAGAGTATTACGCTGAACACTGAAGCCAGTGATTTGGAGATCTATCCCTTGAACGGCAACAAGCACTGGACTAGAGATAACTATGGTCCTGTATGGATTCCGAAGAAGGGAGAAAAGGTTCTTCTGACGTTGGATAACATTGCCATCTACGAACGTCCGATTAAAGTGTATGAGGGTAACGACCTCCAGATTCGTGACGGCAAGATCCTGATCAATGGTCAAGAAGCCAAGGAATATACCTTTAAGATGGACTATTACTGGATGATGGGTGACAACCGTCATAACTCGGCCGACTCGCGTTATTGGGGTTTCGTGCCTGAGGATCATATTGTCGGAAAGCCCATCTTTATCTGGTGGTCGAGCGATCCTGACCGTCGTGGCATCAACGGAATCCGTTGGAACCGTCTTGGCAGTATCGTCGATCGAATCAAATAACCTGCAGACCATGGAGGCTCTGCTGAGTACAACCTATTTCGGCCCGGTGCAGTGGTATCAGAAACTGTACCGGGCCGATCGTGTGCAGATAGAACAATGGGAAAGTTTCCAGAAGCAGACTTATCGCAACCGTTGTCTCATTGCTACGACTCAAGGTGTCCAGGCCTTGACGGTACCAGTAGTCAGAGGGGAGACCTCGCTGATGAAGGATCTGCGTATCAGTGATCATGGCAATTGGCGCCATCTCCATTGGAATGCCCTGCAGAGTGCCTATGGAGAATCTCCTTTCTTCGAGTATTATCAGGACGATATCCGTCCGTTCTATGAAAAACGCTGGACTTTTTTGCTCGATTTCAACGAGGAAATACGTCAGAGAATGTGCGATTTAATCGATATCCAGCCAGAGGTGAGTTACAGTCAGGCTTTTCTGCCCGTGACAGACATTCAGCCCAACGACTATCGATTTGCCATCAATCCTAAGCATCCTGGTGAAGACCCAGACTTTGAGCCAAAATCCTACTACCAGGTGTATCAGCAGAAACACGGCTTTCTGCCAAACCTCTCTGTCCTTGACCTGTTGTTCAACATGGGACCAGAGAGTATCTTTTACCTCTGATTTTTTCTGGATGAGACAAATTTGAAACATTTTACAACATCCGATGTTGTATGTTTCATGAATTCTGCTTATCTTTGCACAGTCCATTTACCAAAACTAATGAAGAAATCTATCTGTTTATCAATTTGTCTCATCCTGAGTCTGACCATCCTGAGCCAGACGCAACATTTCTATACGTCGGAGAAATTGTCGAGTAACCAGATTTCAACTATCTGCCAGGACAAAGTCGGTTACATCTGGATAGGAACGGAATATGGTCTGAACAAGTATGACAGTTATCGTTTTACGAACTATCTGCATAATGACAATGACTCAAACTCCATTAGCAGCAATATCGTCACATTCCTCTTTAATGACTCGAAAGGTAACTTATGGGTTGGCACACAGAAAGGCCTTGAGTGGTATGACCATGCGAACGATCTGTTCCGACACATCAAGTTAAACGGTGCCAAAGATGTTCCGCGAGTGAATTACATCATCCAGGAAGACGAAAACCACTTGCTCGTAGGAACAGCGGGATATGGACTCTACCGTCTGGATATTGCCAACCAGCATACAGAGTTGGTACAAGGCTATGCCAAAGGCGACCTCAATTACTTCAGTTATATTTTTATCGATCAGAAAGGCCACTTCTGGAAATCCGGACATGGCAGTTCTGTTACTCACCGAACACCTGATGGAAAAATCGAACAGTTTGACTCTCCGTATGGCACGATTACTGGTTTCGTTAATTATGAAGGTGGTGTACTGATGGTTGGCATTCATGGTTTGCTCTATTATCGTGACGGACAGATCTATCAAAACTATATTGACTATGGTGAGTTTGCCAATAAGGGCTTGTTGTTCAGGACTGTCATGCTTGACAGTCATGGTAACTTGTTTATTGGCACGATGGGCAACGGCTTGTGTTGGATTCCCAATGGTGAACATACGATGCAGCGCTATGACTATCAGAGTGCATCGTTCGACCTGAACACCTCTACCGTGTGGGCACTTTTCGAAGACAGTCAGGACAATCTCTGGGTAGGCTGCCGCAAGCGTGGCCTGCTCTTATTGCCCCAGCGAAAGCCACAATTCAGAAGTTGGAAATTTGCCGATCAGCATATCAATATCGGTGGCTCGCTCACTTCTATCTGTACAGCCGACAATGGTGTGACCTGGTGTGCTGTTCAGAATAACGGTGTCTATGGGCTGGATGCCGATGGAAGGTTGATTGCTCATCCTGCTTCACCTCAGGGTACATACACTATTTACCGGGATAGACGAGGTGGCTATTGGATTGGTTCAAATAGCGGATTGTTCACCTATAATCCCATAACCGGTGCCTCTCAGCAGAAAGTGAGTTTCAATAATGGCTTTGTCAATGCCATCACAGACGACGGTAACGGCAATATCTATTTCTCGGTCTTTTCAGAGGGATTGTGGATCTACAACTCAAATACGGGCACTGTGAAGAAGTACAGCATGCATGATGAGGATCCGCAACGTGGAAGACTGCATAATGACTGGATATCCCAACTCCTGCTTGACAGCACAGGTAAATTATGGATATGTACGGCATCGGGTGTGAACTGTTATGACACGCAGAATGACAACTTCCATCCTTACGGGTGGGAGGTGATCCTCGACTATACCAATGTGGAAGCCATTTGTGAGACTCACGACCATCAATTCCTCTTTGGTACGAATCGTGGGCTGTTTATCTATGACAAGCAAAAAGGTGAGGCAGTGCCAATGCCTAAGGCCGAGATACTCAGTAACCGACTGATATGTGGCATTGTTGAAGATGCCTCAGGCGACATCTGGTGTAGCACCACCATGGGTATCTGGCAGTATCAGCGACAACAAGAACATTTTGTCGGATATGTCAACGGCAACGGTCTTCATTCCCGGGAGTATGCTCAGGGCGTTGCCATGCGTACACCCGATGACAGGGTGTGGTTCGGTACCAGCGACGGCATCACCTCTTTCGACCCCAATAGCCTGAGAAGCAGGAAGAATGATCCTGGTGAGATTCATCTGACAGGTCTTTATATTGGCAGTAATTCTGTTAATTGCAGTACGCTCTCTGATGGTCGTCCTGTCATCACCCAGCCCTTGGAGGAAACCCATCATCTGGAGTTGTCTTATCTCGACAATACTTTCACATTAGAATTTTCGTTGCTCAATTTTTCCAATGAGGAGAATATCTTCTACGAGTATCGTATCAATGGGGTTAAGGAATGGACAAGGACCATTGCCGGTCGCAACCGCATACCTTTCACCCACCTTCAACCTGGATCATACACCTTGGAGGTGAGAGCCTACGACAGTGGTACCTATACAGAATCTCAGAGTTATTACATCGTCGTTAGAGCCCCTTGGTATCGTTCCTCTTGGGCGTACCTTATTTATATATTAGGCATTCTTTCTGTTACAGGATTCTTTGTGTGGTTTTATATCCGTAGAAGGCGCCAGGAACTCGATGAAGACAAGATGAAGTTCTTGATCAATGCCACCCACGATATCCGTTCCCCACTGACGTTGATCATGGGGCCATTGCATAAACTGCTGCGCCATGATTTTACTGGTGAGGTAAAGACCGAGTTGAAGACCATCGAACATAATGCCCAGCGCATTCAGAACTTGGTAAATCAGATTCTGGATATCCGTAAGATAGACAAACAGCAGATGAAGCTTCAATGTCAGGAGACTGATATGGTGCAGTATGTGGGTAATATCCTGAAGTCGTATGAATATACAGCCAAAGAACGGCATATCGACTTCCGCTATGCACCAGCTATAGATCGGCTGAAAGTATGGTTCGACCGAAGTGCACTTGATAAAATAGTGGATAACCTCCTTTCCAATGCTTTCAAATATACATACGATGAGGGGAGCATTGAGGTAAGCGTGTCGGAAGGTCCTAATCATACAGCCGAGTTGCAAGTGATAGACAGCGGGATGGGCATTAGGGGAGATGTGAACAAGCTTTTTGACCGCTTCTATCAGGGAAGTGCATCGCGCTCGCTTCATATTGAAGGCACTGGCATTGGTCTGAATCTTTGTAAGATGATGGTCGAGATGCATCACGGAACTATTGAGGCTGCTAATCGGAAAGATGTGCAAGGCAGTATCTTCACAGTGCGTCTGCCTCTGGGTAACAGCCACTTGAAGGCTGAAGACATTCTGATACCGGATGAGACAGACAAGACGCAGAAACAGAAGTCGCAGTCAAATTTCCGCGTGATGATAGTCGATGACGATGAGGAAATCGGCAACTATATCCAGCAGGAACTGGGAGGCTATTATAAAGTGACACCTGTGACGAGTGCTCGTGCGGCCTTGCGCCTACTGCTTAACCCGGAGTCTGATAAGCAGTTCGACCTCGTAGTGAGCGATGTGATGATGCCCGAGATGGACGGTTTCACGCTGCTGCGAATGATCAAGACGAATATGAATATCAGTCATATCCCAGTTGTGATGCTGACATCGAAGAGCGATGTAGCCAACCGTCTTGAAGGACTTGAGAAGGGGGCAGATGCCTTCCTGGCCAAACCGTTTGATATGGATGAGTTGCATGTCGTTATCAATAACCTTATCACCAAGAACCTGCGTCTTAAGGGTAAGTTCTCTGGAACACAGCAACAGAAAGACAAAGTGGTTGAGACAGAAGTGAAAGGCAACGATGAGTTACTGATGGAACGTATCATGAAGGTGGTCAACGACCATCTCTCTGATAGTGACTTCAATGTTGAGATGCTGACCAAAGAGGTGGGCATCAGCCGGGCCCAGTTGCACCGTAAGATGAAAGAGATGACAGGGTTGCCTGTCAGTGAGTTTATCAGAAATATCCGTCTCGAACAGGCTGTACGTCTCTTGAAAGAACAGAAAATCAATGTCACACAGGTGGCTTATACAGTGGGATTCAGTAATCTGGCACACTTCTCAACAGTGTTCCGTAAACAGTTCGGTGTCTCACCGACCGAATATATTGAGCAAAATACATAAGCTGAAACAAAAATGAAATGAAACGAAACATACGTAAAACATCTGAATTGAAAATCTGCCTATCTTTGCGGCAGATTTTTTTATTACCAAATTCTTATTATTAACTAACAAAACCAAACGTATGAGTTTCAAAGCAAAGAAAACAGCCGTGTTTGTAGGATTATGCCTTTTTGGCATGATCTCATCACAGCAGGCTTCGGCAGCTACCGAGTCAGTAGCTTCCGTACAGCAAACGAAGCAGGCAACTGGTCATGTGACAGACTCTCAAGGTCCGTTGATTGGAGCCACTATTATGGAGAAGGGTACCAATAATGGTACGGTTACTGACTTCGAAGGTAACTTCTCTTTGAATGTCAAGCCGGGCGCAACGCTCGTTATCTCTTATGTGGGCTATGAAAGCCAGGAAATCAAGGCTGGCGATAATCTTCGTGTCAATCTTAAAGAAGATGGTCACGTCGTCAACGAAGTGGTGGTCATCGGTTATGGTACCCAGCGACGTGAGGCCGTTACCGGTTCGGTAGCCAACATCGGTGGTGAGAAACTGAATCAGATTGCAGCGACCAACGCTGCTCAGGCTCTGCAAGGTCGTGTGGCCGGTGTGCTCATGACACAGACCTCTACAAAGCCAGGTGCCGAGATGCAGATCCGTATCCGTGGTCAGCGCTCTCTGAGTGCGTCTAACGACCCGCTGATTGTGCTCGACGGTATTCCATTCATGGGTCAGCTCTCTGATATCAACCCTGCTGACATCAAGTCGATGGATATCCTGAAGGATGCTTCAGCAACTGCTATCTACGGTTCTCGTGGTGCCAACGGTGTCATCATCATCACTACCGTGAAGGGTGCTCAGGGCACACCTGCCAAGGTAAGCTATAACGGCTATGTAAGTATCAAGAAGGTGTTCAAAAAGTATCCGATGATGGATGGTCCCACATTTAGTAAGTTCCGTAAGTATTCTGGTCAGTATCAGAACTCATCGGACGAGGATGATAATGTGAATACTGATTGGCAGGACCTATACTATAAGACAGGTATTGGCTATAACCATGACATCAGCGTGGCTGGTGGTACCAATGGTGGTAGCTACAGCTTTGGTGCTGGTTATTATCACGATGAGTCTGTTCTCCCAACTGAGGGTTACGACCGTATTTCTGTTCGCGGTAACTTCGACCAGAAAGTTGGTGAGTGGTTCCGCTTCGGTTTGACCAGTAATAACAGCTATCGCAAAACGAAGGGTGTTAACAATATTTATGCAGTATTGAGTATGAGCCCGCTTGCCAGTCCTTACAATGCAGATGGTACATTAAAGCGCTATATCAATATGCCTGCTGACCAGACTGTTGTAATCACAAAAGATGTAGTAGAAAGCCTGGAAGATAGATGGATTAATGAGAATAAAGGTTTTGGTTCTTATAACACGCTCTTTGCTGAACTGAAATGCCCGTGGATTGAAGGTCTGAGCTACCGTATCAACTTAGGTTTGAACTTCCGTACTTCTAAGCAAGGTGGTTTTACAGGTACAGGTGTCAACAATACAAACGAGAATGCACCTAATAGCGGTTCTGTTTATGAGAACCAGACCCGTAACTATGCTATTGAGAATCTCTTGACTTACGATCGTACTTTCGCTGAGAAACACAACTTGAACGTGGTAGCTATGTATTCTGCAGAGGAGACGGCTTATGAACAGAGCGGTGCCTCCGTTCAGGAAATTCCTGCCGACTATTTCCAGTACTATGCACTCGACAAGGCTACAGGTCAGTCAAACCTGACTGGTTATGGCTATAACAAGAGTGGCTTGGTTTCTTGGATGGGTCGTGTGATGTACTCTTATGATAATAAGTACATGGTTTCTGCAGCTTTCCGTGCTGATGCTTCTTCTCGTCTGGCTCCTGGCCACAAGTGGCACACCTATCCCGCTGTCAGCGCAGGTTGGAACATCGCCCGTGAGAACTTTATGGAAGGCACTAAGAACTGGCTTGACAACCTGAAACTGCGTGTCGGTTATGGTGAGACCTCTAACCAGGCCATTGCTCCTTATGCTACACTTGGTGGACTGGCAACTCGTAACTATAACTTCGGTAGTACCTATGCATCTGGTTATTATGTAAATGCTTTGCCTAATACCGAATTAGGTTGGGAGTACTCAAAGACCTGGAACTTCGGTCTCGACTTCTCACTCTTCAATGGTCGCCTCTCTGGATCATTCGAATACTATATCCAGAAGACCAATGACATCCTGCTCGACGTTTCTCTGCCTTCTACTGCTGGTGTAACCAGCTTCACAGGTAACATCGGTAAGACAGAAAACAAGGGTTGGGAATTCTCTTTGAATGGTATTATCATTGATAATAAGAATGGTTGGAACTGGTCAGCTGGTATTAACCTCTATCAGAACCGCAACAAACTGACGGAGCTTGCCTCAGGTGCTGATCGTGATGAGGCTAACCGCTGGTTCAAAGGCCATCCTATTGATGTGATTTACGACTGGGAATATGAAGGTATCTGGCAGCAAGGTGAAGAGGCAGCTCTCAATATTCTCGAGCCAGGTGGTAAGCCCGGTATGATTAAGGTGAAATATACTGGTGACTATGATGCTAATGGTTTGCCAACTCGTGCAATTAATGATGATGATCGCCAGATTATAAGCATGGAGCCTGATCTTATTGGTGGTTTCAATACAACTGTTGGATACAAGAACTTCGACCTGACTGTGATCGGTGCCTTCCAGATTGGTGGTAAGCTGATTTCTGCCATCCACTCTTCTGATGGTTATTTGAACATGCTTTCTGGTCGTCGTGGTCAACTTGATGTGGACTATTGGACAGAGGAGAATACAGGTGCCAAGTATCCGAAGCCAAGTTCAGACCTGAGGTCAGGTGATAATCCTAAGTATGGCTCTACCCTTGGTTACTTCAACGCTGGTTACTTGAAGTTTCGTACCATTACCCTCGGTTACAACTTTGAGAACCTGAAGGCCATCAAGGATCTGGGTATTAGTCGTCTGCGTCTCTATGCAAGTGTACAGAATCCGTTCGTACTCTTCTCTCCGTTTAATAATGAGAGTGGACTTGATCCTGAGACCAACTCTTGGGCTAATGAGAATACAGCTGTACCTGTTAATGGATATACTGGCAAGCACAAAATGCCGATTGTAGGTTATAACACGCCTGCTACCCGTAGCTTTATCTTTGGCCTTAACGTAACATTCTAAGTCAAGTATTAAATAATAAAGAAATAAGAGTTATGAATACTAAAAGTATAAAATATATTTTTGCTGCGGGGCTTGTGTGCTGTGGTCTTTCTACAACCATGACATCCTGCAATAGCATACTCGACGAGCAGCCACGTGCACAGTATGACCCGACATTCTTTACGGAAAAGAAGGGTATTGAAGGCGGTCTGACCTCGCTCTATGCTCACCTGCGCTATTTTTATGGCGATGGCTACTATTTGAATAGTCTTGAGACAGGAACCGATGAATATACCTTTGCTGAGTCTGGTGGAGGTGAAAACTTTAAGGCTATGGATTTCTCTGGCGTTAAATTGACATCGAACAATAGCGATGCTGGAAGACTTTGGGGAAATGTCTTTCCTAATATTAACACTGCCAGTGGTATCATTGAGAATGGTGCAGCAGCAGGTATTGATGATGCCCTGCTTGCTGAGGCCTATTTCTTCCGTGCCTTTGACTATTTCCTGTTGGTACAGACCTTTGGTGGTGTGCCCCTGGACTTAGGTGCTGGTGAACTGAAGTTCAATACTTCTCCTGTTCGTTATTCTGTACGTAACACGGTACCTGAGGTTTATACCAAGTGTATCTTCCCTGACCTGGAGAAGGCATTGGCCAATCTACCTGATAATCCCCGTCTGACAGGCACTGTTACAAAGAACGTGGCTCGTCTGTATCTCTCAAAGGCTTATCTGACCTATGCATGGTGGCTGGAGAATCCCAACAACATCCCCACCTATCCTGAGTGCAGCCGCGACGCCAGCCAAGCTCAGAGTTACTACCAGAAGGCTTATGATACAGCTATGCAGGCTATCAATAATCCTGGACCATACAAACTGCAGCCCACATTCTACGACGTGAACGTGGCTACCAACGACCGCAACGCAGAATGTATGCTTTATGCTGATCACGATGAGGACGAGAAATATGGTAATGGTGGTGCTGGTTACGGTTGGGGTAGCGGCGGTTCCCCAGAAAATTTTGCTTACTGGTTTGAGACCTGGAACTATACTGAGATGATTGCTAAGCGTGCTTCTGATGGTTCTAATATTTCCCCCGTTCAGCGTGATGCCGTTCAGGCCTTGGGTCGTCCTTGGACACGTATTGCTCCTATCGCTGATGCTTTCATGAAAGGTGGTGTTTGGGAAGATGATGTCAAGGCCATCGACTCTCGCTATGATGCAACCTTTACCACGCGTTATCATACTAACTGGTATAAGGATGGTGATGCTGAGCAGTATGTCATTGGTGCTAATGGTATGAAGATCGGTCGTGATGAAGTATTCTTCAGCTGGGTTCCTGAAAGTGAGGATAGCAAAATAGGTAACTATGAAAAAAATGGCTATTTTGATACAGAAGGTGTTGATTATGGATTGCCTAAGGGAGCCGATGGTAAAATGGGCTTTGGTGAGATGGCTGGGCGTGCAGACTTCGTATTGGCTGTAAACCACATCAGCCGTAAAAAGTTCCTCAATAACTGGAAACTTGGTATTTATCGTACTGATAATGATGGAACAACTGGAAGTAAAAAGAACGGTGGTAGCCCCCGTCCTTGGAATATTGCCAAGTTCTCTGAGTTCTACCTGATTGGTGCTGAGGCTGCTGTGAAGCTCGGTAAGAACGCTGATGCTAAGACATTGGTTAACGTGCTCCGTGCCCGTGCTGGTAAGCAGACTTTCAATCAGAACGACAACGTTGCTGTATCTATTGATAAGAGTGCTGAGATGGTAGCAGCTACACCAGACCAGATCACCATCGACTACATCCTTGACGAGCGTAGCCGTGAGTTCTGGGGTGAGGGATACCGTTGGTTCGACCTCGTTCGTACCCAGAAGTGGGCTGAGCGTGCAAAGACCTATCGTATTGCTGGTACTGGTTATCTTACCAACAAACTGGAAACTGTTACTCGCGACATCCCCGCTGGTTATTATCTCCGTCCGATCCCACAGGGGCAGATTGATGCCATGGAGATGACTGACGCGGAGAAGGATGCTTATCAGAATCCTGCCTACAGAAATTAATTAGAGTTAGTTAGATATTATAAGTTAGTTCTCTCTTTGTGAAGGAAAGCCCCCGCTGATTTTCTGGCGGGGGCTTCTTTTTTTCTGTCATTTAAGATGCCGAACCAAGGAGATAGAAAGCTAACAGCACCCCTGTCTCTTTGTTGAGCCAGATTTTCCATGTTTTATGGATAAAAGATTTGGCAGTTTCGAAATAAGTTCGTAACTTTGCAGCGTCTAATCATAAAATCGAATAACTATGAGAACAAAAAGTAAAGAAACAAAGAAAGGAGTAGTGATGATTAACGAGAAGTACATACGGTTTGACTGGGCTGTGAAGCGGATGCTTCGCGACAAGGCCAACTTTGGTGTGCTTGAGGGGCTTATCACAGTCTTGCTGGGTGAGCAGATCAAGATTGATGAAATCCTTGAGAGCGAAGGCAATCAGATGACGGATGACGATAAGTTCAACCGTGTTGACATCAAGGCCAAGGACTCAGAAGGCAACATCATCATCGTGGAAGTGCAACTCACTACGCAACTCTTTTATCTGGAGCGTATCCTCTATGGTGTGGCTAAGGCCATCACTGAGCATATCTCATTGGGACAGCGCTATAGCAATGTGAAGAAAGTCTATTCCATTAATATTCTTTACTTCGATCTGGGCCAGGGCGCCGATTATCTCTACCACGGACGTAACACCTTTGTAGGTGTGCATACTGGTGACACTTTGAAGGTGAATATCAAAGAGAATAATGTCATTAGGATGAAGGCACCGGAGGAGGTCTTCCCGGAATACTATTTGATTCGGGTTAACGAGTTCAACGATGTGGCAACAACTCCCATTGAGGAGTGGCTCGACTACCTGAAGAACGGTCGGATCAAGGATGATACTACTACCCCCGGTTTGGCCGAGGCACGTGAAAAGTTGCTATATATGCAGATGAGCCGTGCCGACCAACTGGCTTATGAACGTCATCTTGATGCGCTGGCTGTTCAGAGTGATGCCTTTGATGCTGCCAGAATTGAGGGGCATGCCGAAGGACATGAACTCGGCCTTGCCGAAGGTCGTGCTGAAGGTCGTGCAGAAGGGCTTGCTGAAGGCCGTGTTGAGGGGCGTGCAGAAGGTCGTGCTGAAGGTGAGTTATCTAAAGCAAAATCTATTGCCCGTAAGATGAAGGAAATGGGTGCTACACCAGATTTCATCATACAGGCAACAGGATTGACGGCCAAGGACATCGATAAGCTATAATCTGTATCAGGGGAAAATCCTCAGCTGTTTCTTACGCTTCTTCAATTACCACTTGTCGCGAGTGTGGATATCGTCGGCCCAACGGTGATCCTTTGGGAAGGGTTGTCCACCCCAGGCTTTGACTTGTGTCCAAGGTTGCGGTGCATCAGTCCAGAACGGATGTGAGGCAGGCAAGCCGAGGGGCATAAAGGCCAACGAGGTCATGTAGAGCGAGCCGTTGTTGGTGTACCAGTCGGCTGTCTCTGGCTGTGAGCCACAGAAACCGATGGTCAGGTATCCTCCGTCATTGAAATTCTGTTGCTGGTCGAACATGCGATGGAGCACTTTAGTCAGAGCTGCACGTACCTGACCGTTACTGAGATCAGACGGCAGTTTCTGATACCATGCCATCAAGGCCAATGGTTGCATGGCAGCCATACGGTATGGTGTGGATCGGCCGATAACGGGGAAGGTTCCTTCTGGCGAGATGAAGCGCTCAAGGATGATGCTGAATTTCTGGGCGCGTTTCAACGCACGATCCCAGTATTTCTGATAGTCGAGTCGTGTATTGGCTTTCGCATCGACCATAGCTTGCAGGGTTTCCAGATACATGGCATGGAAGACGTAGCTTGAATAATAGTCGAAGGCAAACACGGGACCGTCTGCATACCAGCCATCGCCTACATACCACTCTTCAACCTTCCGGCAAGCTGTATTCACACGGAATTCATCGTATTGTGCACCAGCTTTTGCCAATAGGCTCTCGATGGTCGATGAGAAGAGGAACCAGTTGGTGTATGGCGGATCGATTTTGCGCATACCTTGGAACTCTTTGATATATCTTTGCTTTGTCACCTCGTCAAGGGGCATCCACAAAGTATCCCAAGCGCGTAGGAACGACTCTGCGATATAGGCAGCATCTACGAGGTTCTGTCCGGCTTTGCCCCAACAGAGATAGTCGGGTGAATCTGGATCTACGGAGTTCTTATAGGATGCCAATGCCCATTCACGAAGTTGACGGCGCTGTTTTCCTTCTGCGGTATCGTCATCGGGTAACGTCAGCCAAGGCGCAATACCAGCCATCAGTCGCCCAAAGGTTTCCATATATACCACGGAGCGGTCGCGGTTGTCGAAAGAGGGCGAGAACTCGGTCTTCATGTTCTTTTGGAGTTCGCCTTTGGCCATGTTCTCCAATACGGGTTGTGCCATCTTGTAGGCTAACGAGCACCAGTATTCACGGTCGGTCTGTTGTGCCTTCTGTTTCTTGGCTGCCTGAATGGGCAGGAGCAGCGCGAGGGCTGCGATAAGGATGAGTAGTCTTTTCATCTGATAGTGTATTTAAGTTGATTCTTGGTCTTTTTCGATTTCACGGTGAGTATAATTCGATACATCTCCTTGCCCCACATGCCTTGCAATATGGGGTCGAGTTGACCGCTGATGTCCTCTATATTTGCTTCCAACTGACTGGCGTTATAGCTGATATGCTTCAGTGCATCACGGTTGGTGGTCATCAGCATCAGTCGGGTAGGAGCCTTATACTCATTAAGTTCATAGTTCTCGGTGACAACGATCTCTGACTGAGATGCTGTAACGGTCCGTTTCCATGACTTTACCGAAGCCTCGGTTGGATAAGCACCTGCGATGTCGAGTGTTAACTGCCCGTCTTTATGACTGATGACTTTGGCAGCAAACTCTTTGCCGTCTTTCTGGTCGATGCCATTGATTTGGGGCAGATTGTGATAGCCCGACTGCATGGTCCAGATGGTATAGCGCTCGTTACCGAATGTCTTCGAGGTGTATTCTCCGACACCAGGGTCAATGAACAATGGCTCATTGTCGATATAGACGATGAAAGAGCCGACGTCGTTGTGATTATGGCTCTCATTGTTATGGCCGCCCTTCATCGCCACATATAAGTTATTGCGACGGGCAGTCATGATTTGCAGATTACCAAGCCACACATCTTTTAATAACGGCTCGCGTGGTTCTTCAGCGATGAACTCGCGGATATGTCTCAGGAAGAAGAGCTCACGACTGAGGGTGGGGAAATTGCCGCTCTTGTCGTAGAGGGCTGCGGGATTCTCCAGCATGTGTTTCTGCCGACCTAAATAGGCGCCAAACTCACACATCGTCTTGTCGTTGAGGAAAAGCCCGAAGGGATAAACGATGTTGATTTGCTGGATAGCTTTGTTCTCGTGTGCATCAGCAAAACTGATACAGTAGTCATGGCCGATGTATGTCTTGTAGGCATAAGAGGCCATTCTCTTGATTTTAGAAGTGAGGGGTGAGAGGTGAGAGGTGAAAGAGTCGGCTGGGGAGAGAGGGGATTCTTCTGTGGCTAATAAGCGTAGCACCTCGAACATCGAGGCGGCGGCACGGTCCCAATAGCCGGCTCCTTCGTCGCATCCGCCATCTTCAGGATAGGAGTCGATGAAGATCTGTGTAGAGTTCTTGATCTGACGGATGGCTTCTGCCTTACGTGCTTCGTCTTTTTCACAGATAAGCACACAGGCCAGCCAGTTGGAACATATCCAGGGATTCCAGTTCATGCCGGCTTTTTTCCACCAATAGTCTTTTTCAAGCGCTGGCTTCAGGATACGGCGTTCTATCTCGCGGTCGATGCGCAGGCAGAGATGTGGTGAGAACTTATCGAACTTTGGTTGGAGCATATAGCTTGTCCAGGCTATGAGGTTGGCTGTCTCTGCATTGAAGAGGTCCACCGTCTGGTCTTCCGTCAGTGGAGTACTTGGTCCATAGTGGGCAGGGATGCCCCACCACGTCTCCTCGCAGAAGCTGCCTATTCCGTCTATAATGTCTGTCATGAACCGGCCTTTGCCCTCCATGATTTCTGCCATCACGAGTGCAGCAAGATGGCGGCGTTTCTCGAAGTTCAGTCCCTCATAGTTCACCCGGTTACCATTAGTCCTGAACTGTGAGAAGACCGAATAGGGGAGTGCTGTCCACTGCTTGCCCAGATACTTCTCACCGTATGCAATGTAACTATGGCGCATTTCTGCAGGCACGGAGTCGAGCCAGAAAGAATCGTCGGCCTTGGGTAACAACTGAGCTGATATGCTTTGAACACAGCAGCACAGAGATACAGTGACGATCAAATCTCTGCACCTCTGTATCTCTGTGTTGAACAATGTTCTTAAGTTCATCGGCTGATATATCTATAGTATTCGCATGCTGCCAACAGGAAAGCGCCTACTCCGAAGTTCTGCTGAGAATCGGCATTAATCACCTGTCCTGGGATGGCTCTGTCGCCAATCGGTTGTACATAGCCGACCTTTCCGTCCTTCTGGAGAGCGGTCTCTGTCAGATATTTCCAGGCTTTCTCGATAGTGGGTGCAAACTCTTTTTTCTGAAGGTAACCGTTGTTCACGCCCCAGAGCAGTCCGTAACAGAAGAAAGCTGTTCCTGAGGTCTCATAGCCAGGAGCCTGAGCGGGATCCATCATCGAACGTGTCCAGTGTCCTTCGCGTTGCTGGGTCTTTTTGACGGAACGAGCGAGATTGGTGAATTTCTCTACGAAGAAAGGCTGGCGTACATACGATTCTGGCATATCCTGCAACACCTTGGCCAGACCGGCGAGTACCCAGCCATCGCCACGAGCCCAGAAATCCTTCTTACCTGATTCGGTCTTGTGCTTGGGATAGACATAGCGCCCATCACGAAAATAGAGCCCCGTTTCCTTATCGAGCATGATGCTGTCACTGTATAGGATGTTATCATAAAGCTTGCGCAGGTATTTGGTGTCACCTGTCAGCTTATACATCTTTGTCAGTACGGGCATGACCATATAGAGGGCATCAGCCCACCACCAGTAGTCGTTGGCTTTTGAGTCTGCCTCATAGCCCATCACTTCCTTGGCACGAGCCACCTTCTTCTCGTCAGCTGCGAGGTTATAGAGGTCGATATAGGTCTGGAAGCAGATCTGCCAATCGCCGAAGAGCACGAACTCCGGCCCCTCGCCATAGTTCTTGTATTTCCATTTCGCAGGATCAGCCTCGGTGGCGCCTTTCCAGTCGTTATGCTCTGCCCAGCGGATGCTGTAGTCGAGCATCTTCTCGTCTTTCAGAAGCTTATAGGCTTCCATATTGCCAGTATGATAGGCTGCATTGTCCCAGAACGAGCGCACTTCTGCGGGATTATTGTTCTGCCAGTAGGTATTGACCTTTCTGACGACATCCTTTACCTCGTCGGCTGTCCAGTTTCTGGCCTGTAGCGACAAGGTGGATAGGATGGATATTGCGATAAGTAGTCTTCTCATATTAGTTTGTTTTTTGAAAAGGGGCAGCCTACGTCGCATAGACTGCCCCTCCGCCTAGTAATAATAACGTTAACTACTAACCAAAATTATGTATGAACGAAACTAATTTGCTTTTTCTTCGTCAGCCACAGCATCTTCCCAGTTTGTCCACATAGGAATGCTTTCGCTGTAGCCGTCATAACCATAGTTCTGGCGCAGCTGGCCTTTGTTGTTGGCAGTAATGGCTGAGTTGGGAACAGGCCAGAACATATTGTGCTTGTTGATCTTGTACTCGAAGGTCTGGTTACCTTGCTGTCCCTTACCATAGTCGTGGTTGAACACGTTGTAGGTGGTGCAACGACGGAACCAGTAGCTGCCGCCATTCAGATCTGTACCCTCCTGCTTGTCCCATGTGTTGAGATCGTAGGTGTTACCCCACTCGTCAGCCACACCACTGCGGGCCAGACACCAGCTTACGCGAACCATCTCTGCCTGACGGAACTCTTCAAGATAGAGCTCACGGGCACGCTCAGCCATGATGTCACCAATATTGACGGTGGTGTACATCTTCTTGGCGTTTGCACGCTTACGTACAGCATTCACGTCTTCTGCAGCACCTGCTGCGTTCTTCTGATAGAGACGAGCCTCTGCACGGAGCAGGTAGGTCTCAGCCAGACGGAACAGGTACATGTCGCCATTGGCACCCTTACCTGATGCTCCCTGGAACTGGTTGGCACCCATATTGTTTTCGTTAGGTGTATCGAGGATATATACCTGATAGAGTGGTGTAGGATACCAGCTGCGGATCGTGTCGGAGCAGAGGATATCGCCTTTGTGTACGAGAACCTTTGAAGGATCTGATGGATCTACATAGTCTTCTGTTGCATAGAGCTGATAGTTCTGTCCGTAGCAGTCAGACTTGCGGTTATTGTACTTGAAGTCTTCCATCTCCATCCAGTTACCAACCTCGCGGTTGTGGCGCAGGTCTTGCCAGTCATATTCACCGTCGTACATCCAGATGGTCTTATTGTAGAAGTAAGAGGTACGGTTAACGGCAATACCACGTCCGGCTGCACGCACCCAGTCGAGTTCTGCGTTGTAGTCTTTGTTGTTACGGGCAATATTCACGCCAGGGCCACCCAGTCCGTGAGGATCGCGGATGATACCATTGCTCCAGTGGGCAAAGCAGGCACGCATCACATTATAGGTGGTGAAGTCCTGGTCGTTGGAGTTAGAAATCATCATGATGGTCTCCTTGTTGGCAGGGTCGGCGATGTTGGGAGTACGATGCAGGTCCCATACGACATTACGGGTCACCTTCCATGTATCCTCAGCACCCGAAGGCTGCCAGGTTCCGAAGTTCTCTGTCATCAGCTTCAGGCCGTGATTGTTGATCAGGTCTGTAGCAACCTGCTCTGCCTTGGCATACTCACCGACAGCGAGGTAGCACTTCACGAGCAGATGCATACATCCCTCCTGGTTTACCTGACCTACAAACGACATCTTTGACTGTGACGGTACGTGCTGCACAGCAAACTCCAGGTCGTGAACGAGCATCTTGAAGATGGCTTCCTTGCTGGTAGAGGTGTAGTTACGCTTTGGTACGCTGATGAGCTTCGTGATAAGGGGAATGTCACCAAACTGCAGGGCGAGGTTGTAATAGGCATAGGCGCGATGGAAATAGGCGCGGCCTTTGTAGGCATCGCGTGTAGCATCGTCGAGACCTTTTACATTGTCAATATATGAAAGGATGGTATTGGCATATTTCACCATGCTGAAACCCTGATCCCAGAAGCGCTGCATATAGTTAGCATCGCCACCGCCAGCCATACCTGAGGTCGGTGTGAGCTTGGCATCGAAGTTGTCCTGGAAACCACCACCCATATCGGTCTTGGCATACATACCAACATCCGACATCAGGTAGTTCGTAAAGATACCTACATTGTTCCAGTTACCATCGATACGATAGGTTTTCAACTGCTTGTCACATTGCGCCAGAGCGGCCTGAAGACCAGCCTCTGTGCTATAGGTAGCTGCTGGCTCATAGAATGACAGCGGATCCTGCTCCA
>JAEEGI010007764.1_pt1 | contig 23944 bp, 13 predicted proteins | sample 8958751 | NCBI WGS metagenome assembly JAEEGI01 (sample SAMN16246545, study PRJNA631951) | gut metagenome | biome: gut microbiome; feature: rumen; material: KS-attached | host: Bos | place: Iran: Karaj | collected 2018-10 | reverse complement strand
TCATCGATTTGAGATTCTCTTCCAGAGCATCCTCCCAATTGATTTCTTAGGTTTTGGTTTCGTTTTCGTTGATGATTTCGGACATGGTAAAAAGTACCTCCTTTATAATACCTGCAGGCGTGGACGCACCTGCTGTTACCCCAATGGACCGGCAGCCGGAAAAGTCGATCTCCCGCAGTTCCGCTGCCCGCTCGACCAGATAGGTCGGGCAAAACGGTTCGCACACCTGCCGCAGCTTTTCGGTGTTTGAACTGAAGCGTCCGCCGATCACGATCATGCAGTCGCTTTGCTTTGCAAGCGTTTCGGCCTCAATTTGCCGATTTTGCGTCGCTTTACATATTGTATCAAAAGATTTTGAATTTGTATATAGTTTTTGAAAATTTTCATAGATTTTTTTCCACGAAAGAACGGAAAATGTGGTTTGTGCAACCAGAATCAGTTCTTTTTCGGAAAATTCGGGGTGCTCCTGCGTCAGTCTGCGGAATTCCTCCGGGCTGTTGAAAACAAACGAGGCGCCCTTGCTGCGGCTGCGGAAGCCCTGCACCTCCGGGTGCGTTTCGTCGCCGGCAATGAGCAGCACCGTGTCGGGCGTCGTGTGCCGCTCCACGATGCGGTGGATCTTGAGCACATAGGGACAGGTGGCGTCCACATAGTCGACGCCGCGGCTTTCGAGCAGGTCGAAAACCTGCTTCGGCACCCCGTGGGCGCGGATGACCACCTGCGTGCCGGGCAGGGCATCCTCCGCCTTTTCCAGGATGGCGACGCCCCTTTGCCGCAGGTCGTCGATCACCTGCGGGTTGTGGATGATGGGGCCGAGCGTGCAGACCGGCGTTCCCCGTTCCACAAGGTCATAGAGCATGGTCACGGCGCGGTCCACGCCGTAGCAGAAGCCGGCCGTTTTGGCAAGCGTCACGGTTGCAGACATGCGGATCCCTTCCTTCAGCGGGGCATATTCTCGCGGATGGTTCGGGTCACCAGCTCAACCGACTGCTCCAGCGTGTTGCCGCTGGTGTCGAGCAGGATGGCGTCGTCCGCAGGCTTCAGCGGCGCAATGGCGCGATGGCTGTCGTTGTAATCGCGCTGGATCATATCGGCAAGCACGTCTTCGAACTTGACGTCCATTCCCTTTCCGAGCAGCTCCTCATAGCGGCGTTCGGCGCGCGCCTCGGGCGATGCGGTCAGAAAGATCTTGACCTGCGCGTCCGGCAGCACCACGGTGCCGATGTCGCGGCCGTCCATGATGCAGTTGTTCTCGTGGGCCAGCTGCTTTTGCAGGTCGAACAGATAGGCGCGCACGGCGGGTACGGCCGAAACGGCCGAGGCGGCCAGCGACGCCTCCGGCGTGCGGATCGCGTCGGAAACGTCCTCGCCGTTCAGGAACATGCGCTGCTCGCCGTTCACGAAGCGCAGCTCCACGTGCAGGTCGCCCGTGAGGCAGGCTTCCACGGCGGCGGGGTCCTTGACGTCGGCGCCCAGGCGCAGCGCGTGCAGACCGACGGTGCGATAGAGCGCGCCGGTGTCGATATAGATGAAGCCGAGCGTTGCCGCGGCGCGGCGGGAGATGGAGCTTTTGCCTGCGCCGGCAGGCCCGTCAATGGCTACGTTGATCATATCGGTTCTCCTTTTTATGAAGCGCTTTCGCCCGCCAGATGGCCGGTGGAAAACGCGATTTGCAAATTGAAGCCGCCGGTATAGGCGTCAACGTCGAGCACCTCGCCGGCAAAGTACAGTCCGCTGCAGAGTCTGGACTGCATTGTTTTGGGGTCGACCTCTTTCACGTTGACGCCGCCGCTGGTGACGATGGCTTCTTCGATCGGCCGGAAGCCGTTGACCGTGACTTTGAGATCTTTGAGCAGATTCACCAGCCGCCCGCGCATCTCTCTGGTCACCTGATTGACCTTGTGCGAGGGCTTGACGCCGCACAGACGCACGACGACGGGCACAAGCTTCTTCGGCAGCAGACTATCAAGCGCGTTGATGAAGTTCTTGTTGGAGGCCGCCAGAAACTCCCGCTGCACGCGGGCGTCCAGCTGTTCGTGGGACAAGGCCGGCTTGAGGTCGATATGGATCTCGTAGCGGCCCTTTTCCATCGGCCGCATATGCGTGCTGGCCGAAAGAATCATCGGCCCGGAAACACCGAAGTGGGTAAACAGCATTTCGCCGAAATCGGTATAGATTTCCTTGTAGTTCGTCGTGTCGCGCACGGTGATGGCCACGTTGCGCAGCGACAACCCCTGCAGGTCGGAGCAGAAGCCTTCGTGGCAGACCAGCGGCACCAGCGAGGGCTTCGGTTCCACGATGGTGTGTCCCGCCTGCCGCGCCAGCAGATAGCCGTCGCCGGTGGAGCCCGTCAGCGGATAGGAGACGCCGCCCGTGGCAACGATCACGCGGTCGGCAAACAGCTCCGTGCCGTCCTCGGTTCTGACGCCGCGGACCGCACCGCCTTCGAGCAGCAGCTCCGTCGCCCGGCCCTGCCGGATAACAGCGCCGTTTTCGGCTGCGAACCGCACCAGCGCGTCGACCACGTCCACGGCCTTGTCGGAAACGGGAAACACACGGTTGCCGCGTTCAATCTTGAGCGCCACGCCCTCTGCCTCCACAAGTTCCATGACGTCCTGCGGCATGAAGCGCGAAAAAGCGCCGTGCAGAAAGCGGCCGTTGGTCGGCACCTGCGAGACCAGCTCGTTGATCAGCGTGCAGTGGTTGGTCAGGTTGCAGCGGCCCTTGCCGGTGATCATCACCTTGCGCGCGGGACGCTCGTTGCGTTCCAGAATCAGAACCTCGCTGCCGCGCTGCGCCGCCGTTCCGGCCGCCAGCAGCCCGGCTGCGCCGCCGCCGACCACCAATACCTTTGCCATAGGAACCTCCGTGAAAGATTTGTTCTTATTATTATACAGCCAATCGGCGAAATTGTCAACTCAACCGAGTGTTTGCAAAAGAAAAAAAGCAGGAAAAAGCGAGAACAACACCCCTGCCGAAGCGGGGGTGTTGTTGGTTTTGTTTTTGTGCAGCCGTCAGGCCGCGGGACAGATCCTTTATCTGCTGATCCGGCTGATGGCATGGACGAACGCATGAATGATGGAGATGAACCAGCCGATCACGGGCTTGTTCTTCATGCTGTCGTTCAGGTCACACATGCTGCAGCGGAATTCGCCGGTCGGCTTGCCGCCGATGGAACCGGAGGCGTTGCCGCCGTAGGGCGTCAGCTTGCCGAAGGATCCGGTGACCTTACCGTCAGCGAAGTTGACCGTGCCATGCGTGTTGTAGTTGCTGCCGTCGCGGACATACTCCAGATAGATATCGTAGGTGCCCGGATGGATTCGGTCTTCCCATACTTTGGCAAATGTAACTTCGCCATTACCATCTGTCGTGCCGCTTGCAATTGTCTTGCCTGCGCTGTTAACAACGCGGACGTTGACGTTCGGCACGCGCGTACCGTTGGCGTCGACCGAAGTGATGATCACATTCATCATGTAGTAATCGCCGCACTTATTCTCGCAGAAGCAGGCTTCCCACTTGATCAAGCCGTCAGCTGATGCACCGTTCTCAACGATGTTATATGCGCCGTGTGTGGTTGCAGGATACAACACATAAGGATGAGCGTTTTCCGGTCCGCCCTGCTTGTGGCAGCGCTGGCATTCCCAATACATCGAATGGCCGGCCTGCGTGCAGGTTGCCTTCTGTTCCGGGAATTCAAGCCAGTCGTGGCCGAGTGCTGTGGCACCTTCCGGCGTAAAGGTATCTGTGCCCTTGGCGCCGCAAACGCAGCTCTTGTAATAAGTGAGCGGCTCATAGCAGTTCGCATAATTGTGCACGTATTCGCGGGACTGCTTTTCCTGATCGAAGGTGTGAGCAACCTTACCGCCGGCAGCCAGCGGTTTCTGCACGCCGTCGATCACCGCACCGTAGGTGCCGCAGCGCGAGCACTTGAAGGAGTGCGTACCGTCGCCGTTGTCGCGGACTGCACCGGTGAAGTCGTGGCCAAGCGCCGGAAGCACGGTCTCGCTGAGTGCGATTACCGTTGTGCCCGCTTCATCGCTGAAGTACCGTCTGCAGACAGCGCAGTAATAATATGCGATATTACCCGCCACGGTGCAGGTGGGCGCAACTGCGGAAATGCCATAGATTTCGTGCGGTTTCAGATCTGCCTTGGCAGTTTCTATATGACCGCAGACCTTACAGACATGTTCTTTGTCACCCTGGTCGGTGCAGGTCGATTCTTTTGTAATCTTCCATTCGCCGTAGACGTGGGCAACCTTGCCATCCACAGTTTGTTCGCCATCAATCACAGCGCCGTAAACATCGCAACGCGAGCACTTGAAGGAGTGGGTGGTTCCGTCTTCGTTATCGATTGCAACCATACCGTCGCCGCTCATTACGAAGTCATGACCCTTAGCAGAAATCACGGTCGCCGCAAGATCAGTACCGATATACGAGGTGGTACTCGCAAGCTCATCGGTGAAGATCTTGTTGCAGACGGAGCAGCGCCAGTATTCGATGTTACCGACTTCGGTGCAGGTCGAATCCTGATATGCAGTATGAACGAGCGTATGGCCGGTCACCGCAATAGCTTCTTCCTTCGTCTGGGTTGCAAACGGCGTATGGAAGACAGCAGTGTAAACCAAAGTGCCCTGGCTCTCGCAGCCGGAGCTTGCGGTTATCTCGCTTGTCGTGGTCACGGTCTCTGTTTGCTGGTGTTCGGTCGGTTTGTTGGCGCAGACACGCAGCGCCGTTACCTTGTACTGATCGCCGTCCTTCACCCAGGTGTATGTTGCGTCGCCCCAGTTGTGGTGGAGCATCGGCAGGACAACAACCTTTTCGTCGGTATAGGTATTGCCTTCGAAGGTCGCCGTCGCGGTGTAGGTTATGGAGCCGTCAGCTTCGCAGATCGCCTCAACCGTTTCACTCGTCACGGTTGCTTCTGCCGTGGCGGTATGGGTCGGATCGTTGGCGCACTTGAAGTTGGCAACGGTTGCGCTCCAGACCTTCGTTGATTCATTGTAGGACCAGTTGAAGTCAACGAATTCGTAACTGTGGCCGGTCGGATTGATCGTCACTTCTTTCTGGTCTATGTAAGTGTTGCCGTTGAAGGTCACGGTTGCCGTATAAGTCGTCTTGCCGCTGCCTTCGCAAGTCGGATCTTCGGTCACATGTGTCACCGCACAGGTGAGCGTCTGATCGTGCTCCGCGTTGTTGGCGCAGGCGAAGGTCGCCGTGGCGGCGGTCCAGCCGGCTGCGTCGCTGCCGGTCCAGCTGAAGGCCGGTTGATCCGGCCAGGCATGACCGGAAGCAGGCTGGGTGGTCAGCTTGGTATCCTTATACGTTCTGCCATCAAGTGTCGCAGTTGCAGTGTAGACCGTTCTGCCGTCCTTTTCGCAGGTCGGGGCAACCGTATCGGGTGTCACGGTCGCATTCACGGTTTCAACCTTTCCGCAACCAGCTCTGCCGCAGGTCAGCGTCACAGTGGCGCTGCTGAAGTCTTCGGCCCAATGCCAATCCGGGTCGCCCCACTTGTGGCCAAGCGCCTCAAGCGTGACGGTAATAGACGGGCTGACAAGCGCTTCACTGATGTTGAAGTGTGCCGTGTAAACCACGGAACCTGCGTTTTCACAAGTCGCAGCCGTCGTCTGGGTCTCGTTGTAACCGATCTCGGTGTATTCTGCCGTACAGCCGTCATTCAAGCACTTGAGTGTCACTGTGCACTGCTGCTTCGTCTGATCCCAATCGTAAACCGGATGTTCAAAATCCCAATCATGGCCGAGGGCCGGAACGATCACGCTCTTCTTATCGGTATAGATGCCGTTTTCAAAATGAACCGTTGCGAAATAAACCATCTTGCCGGGTTCCGTGCAGGTTACGGTTGCGGGTTCCGTCGTGATGACTGCCGTCTCCTGATGCGTGTGGCTGGAATCTCTCGAACAAACAAAGTTTGCTGTTGCTGCCTCCACACCGTTCCAGGTCCAGCTCTGCAGACGGTAGTCGTGGCCAAGCGCGGAAGCGAATACTCCACCGCAGACTGTGCAGTGTGCATCCTGTGTGCAGGTCGCCGGATCACCGGTGCAGGCCACTGTACCGTTCTTGACGGGAATGCTGTTTTCCATAACACCGTAGGTGCCGCAGCCGTTGGCGCAGGCCCAGTTGTGGGTGCCGTTGTTGAGGCTGTGGATACGGTCAGCCGCCGCGCTGTAGTCGTGGCCGATCGCCGGATCCACTATGTCGGCAAGCGTGATGGGGTCGGTATCTTCTGCCGGTTCTTCAACGTTGAAGATCTTGCCGCAGCGCGAGCAGGTCCAATAGTCGATATTACCGGCGATCTCGCAGGTCGGCGCAACCGCATCGGTCTTCGTCAGGTCATGACCGAGCTTCGTCGTGGTCTTGATCAGTTCCTTACCTGCGGCGTCATAGACCTTCACGCCGGAGGTTTCAGGCGTGCCGCCCACACTCAGGATGGTACCGCAGACCGAGCAGTAGGTATAAGCCTTGTTGCCGTCCGCAATGCAGGTTGCGTCTTTAGCTTCAACTTCAACTTCTGTATGCGGGAGCGCCGCTCTGGGGTGGGTTTCTTTGTTGGAGCAGTATGCGCACTGACGCCATTCGCTGCCCGCTTCAGTACAGGATTCGTTGTTGCTGATAATCCAATCGCCAAACGCGCATTCTACAACGCCGCCCACAGTAGCCGCATTACCAATGCCGACGCCGTATGCGCCGCAGCCGTTGGCGCATGCATAATTGTGATGTGAATTATCGCCATCCAAGTCATGGACACGATCTTTGCTCGGGCTGAAGTCGTGGCCGAGCGCGTCGACGTTTTCAACCACCTTGGTCTGGGTTGCAAACGGCGTGGTAAAGGTTGCCGTGTAGGTCGTCTTGCCCTTGCCTTCGCAGGTGGCCGGCGTGGTCACGGCGCTCGTTGTATTGACTGTAACAGTCTCCACATGACTGCCGTCGTTGCCGCAGATTCTTGTCGCGGTCACCGAGCTGTTGTCTTCGGCCCAGGTGTAGGTCGGCGTGCCCCAAGCATGGCCGGAAGCCGGGCTGGACGTCGGAGCAACAATCTCGTGATCCAGCGTAGCGCTGTCATACATCTTGCCGCAGATGTCGCACTTCCAGTAAGCCTCATAGCCGTCTTCCGTGCAGGTTGGAGCCTGTTCATACTTGTGAACGCTTTCATCCGGATGGCCAGTAGCCAAAAGTGTCTTGTATTCCTTCTGCTGGGTGAACAGCGGATTCTCGAAGGTTGCCGTGTAAACAGCAAGGCCTTCCTCTGTGCAGGTCGGCTGGATGGAGATGCTTTCATCAGCGTTCGCGACCTCTGTCAACGTGTGCTCTGCATTGTCATTGCAAATCACCGTTGCGGTGCAGGTGCTGCGATCATCACTCCAGCTATAGGTCGGGGTACCCCAATCGTGGCCGTTGGCGCCAAGCGTCACCGTTTTGGTGTCGGTATAGGTTTCGCCCTCAAGCACAGCCGTAGCCGTATAGACAATGGAACCGCCGTTTACGCAATCTGCATCTGTCTTATTGACGGAAATTGTGCAGACAACTGTCGTTGTGTGGGCATTGTCGTTTTCGCAAGTGAAGCTTGCTGTTGCAGCAGTATAACCGTCATTGTCGTTGCCAACCCACGCGAACGGTTTTGTCACTTTCCAATCATGACCGGTTGCAGAAATCACAACACTGTTTTGATCGGCGATCTTGTCAGCGTCGCTGGTCGGATGCTCGTTGCTGCTGAAGAATTCGCCGCAGGCATTACAGATATAGTACGCGATGTTGCCGTCTTCCGTGCAGGTTGCCGGCTTTGCGGGAACCGCTTCGAAATCATGTCCAGTGGCAAGACGAGTTCTCGTTTCCTTATGGCCGCAGACCGTACAATAGTTGCTTTCCGTACCAGCCGTCAAGCAGCTTTCATTTTCGCCGATCTTCCAGCCATCAGCCGGGAAGTTGTGCGCTTCGGAGCCGTCAACAACAGCGGTACTGCCTTCACCGGTACCATATTTGTCACAATAGACACATTTGAAGGAGTGGGTGCCATCATCATTGTCCCTCACTTCACCAACGAACTTATGGCCGGTTGCAGCGATTTCTTCGGGATCGCTGTCCTCTGTCCACTCATGACCATCAAGAACAGCGTGCGCGGTATAAACCACGGAGCCGGCAGTCTCACAGACCGGACTAAGCGCAGTTTCAGTAATCACGCAGTCTACTTCTTCTGTATGACTACTGTCGTTCTGGCAAACGAAGGTCGCTTTTGCGGTGTGACCGTTCCACACGAACGTCGGACGTGCGCTGTAATCGTGTCCGATCGGGTCGGTCACCATATCGGACGGGTCGATCGCGTTATCTGCGGTGGTCGTTACGGTTGCAGCCGTATCAAAGAACAGGCCGCAGTTGTTGCACTTCTTATAGGCTTCGTGGCCCGCTTCTTCACAGGTGGCCTCAACGGCGGCAACCGTCGAGAAGCTGTGGCCGGTGGCCGAAAGCACGGCGGTGGGCAGCTCTGTGGACTTATCCGCAGCGAACAGCTTGTCGCAGGCCGAGCACCGCCAGTATTCCACGTTGCCTTCCGCCAGGCAGGTCGGCGCCTTCGCGGTCACATGGGTGGTCAGCGTATGGTGAGCGTCGATTTTCAACTGTGCCATCGTCTTTTCGGTCAGCACGTTGTTTTCATAAACGAACAGATGGCCGCAGGCGTTGCAAACCCAGTGTTCCGCCGTGCCGTCGTTGGTGCAGGTTGCCGGAGCCTCGGGCACATGCGTCAGAACCGCGTGATTGTTCGGAGCTTTAGGAATCGTCAACGTGGAAAGATCGGTGATCTCCGACTGGGCAGTACCGTCGGTGAAGACTTTTCTGCAGCGCGAGCAGGTCCAGTATTCGATGTTGCCCGTTTCCATGCAGGTGGCTGCCTTGGCAGGCGTCTTTATCAGCATATGGCCAAGCGAGGCGATGTTGTTCACAGCCTTGGTCTGGGTCGCAAACGGCTCGGTAAAGACCGCCGTATAGGTCGTGGTGCCGGGCGTGGTGCAGTTGGCGTTGGTCGCCTCGGCTGTCGTATTGGAGACCCTGACCATCACGTGGCTTTCGTCGTTGCGGCACTTCATCGTTGCGGTGACCTTGCTGTAGTCATCGCTCCAGACGTACGTGATCGTTTCCGGGTTCCAGTCGTGACCGGAGGGCTGAATGATCACGTCGTTCTTGTTGGTGATCTGCTGCGTACCTGCGGCGTCGCTGAAGTACTTGCCGCAGACTTCGCATTCGTAGTATTCGATGTTGCCGGCGGTGACGCAAGTGGCGGCGGTCGCTGCGTGGTGGATCAGCGGGAACTGGTGGCCGCCCTGAACCACAACACTGGTCTTGTCGGTGATCTCCGTTGTACCCTCGGCGTCTTCAAAATAGGCGTCACAGTACGCGCACTTCCAATACTGGATGTTACCGGAGGTCACGCAGGTGGCGGCAACAGCAGGTACCTCGACCAGCAGGTGGCCGGTTGCTGTGACCGGGCGCGTTTCGGTATGGCTCGGATCGTTGGCGCAGACGCGGGTTTCCACACCCTCTCCGGTGCAGGTCGGTTCCGTTGTCTCCGTCCACTCGCCCCATGCGTGCGCATCGGGATCGATGGGAAGAATCGTTTGGGCTTGCGTGATGACATCCATCTCAGTCGCACCTGTGCCACGCTTAAAGTACTGGTTACACATATCGCAGGTCCAATACTCTATATTACCAGCAGCGGAACAAGTCGGTGCGACCGCTTCATGCCCTTCATAATTATGAGGAATCATTGCCGTTTCAGCTGTTGTGGTTTGCGTCTGGAACGGTGTCGTTACCCCATAGTCATTATTGGAAGGCAGGTTCGTAAATGTTGCAGTAAAGGTCGATTCGCCTTTTTCAACACAGGTCGGGGCTTTAGATACGGTTTCAACCGCATTTACTGTTTCCTGACAGGTGTGATTCTTGTCGTTCTTACAATATAGTGTTGCTATCATCGAATGGTTACCAGTTGTCCAAACATACTTTGGTGTGCCGGTCCAATCATGATCAAGCGGATCACCAAATTCGAAATACTTACTTGCATTTTCGTCAATCTCACCGCAGCGAGAGCACTTATAGAAATATTTTGCAGGATCCGTGCAGGTGGCAGCCTCGAACAGCGCATTCTCATCCGTTGGATCAGCAACCGAGAAGTCATGCCCAAGCGCAGCAGTGGGTCTGGAATCTACATGACTACACTTGGAACAGGTTCGGGTTTCTGTACCGCCGTTTGTGCAATCAGCCGTGTTATTGCCCCAGTCGCTGTAATAATCAGAGCAGGACTCCATTCCGCCATAAGTACCACAGCCGTTTTGACACATATATTCATGTGTACCGTTACCATTATCTCTAACAGCGCCGGTAAAATCATGGCCAAGCGGATTGCCATCAGTAAATGTGTTGGTAGGATGATTCTCGCCGCAACGATCACACCAAACATGATAGACAGCCGCGTGTTCGCAATCTGCCGGTGAAATGCGGTGCGATGCATCTACAGTCTGTACCCAATGGTGCCCAAGGGGATCCGTCGGAAGTGTTTCTGTATAACCGCAGTCTCGGCAGGTATGGCTGTGTTCGCCCGGATTTTCGCAAGTTGCGGTGTTAGGCGTAAATTCATCAAAATCACACTCAACAGTACCATTCTTAACTTGCGTCCCGTTTTCAACTATACCGAACGTACCGCAATCGTTCTTACAAGCCCAGTTGTGCGTGCCGTTGTTCAAATTATTGATGGCGCCGGTATAATCATGTCCAAGCTGAGAACCATAGGTAAAGGTGTCGGTCGCGTGGTCGATACCGCAGCGTTCACACCAGACATGATAGACAGCCGCGTGTTCGCAATCGGCGTCAGAGATCTTGTGCGCGGCGCTGGGCGTCTGCACCCATTTATGGCCGAGCTGGCTGGTGGCTTCGGTCTGTCTGTAGCCGCAGACGGAGCAGTCGCGGTAATGGGAGCCGCCAGCCGTACAGGTTGCGGTATCAGTGCTCCAATCGCCGTAGGTCGCGTCGCAGGAGACATAGCCGTTCTTGACTTGGGTGCCGTTGTCCACTTTACCGGATGCACCGCAGTTGTAGGCGCAGGCCCAGTTATGGGTGCCGTTGCCGAGGTTGTTCACACGCGTCGGATCCGCGCTGAAATCGTGACCATGGGCGGGAATAACCGTATCTGCTTGCGAAATTTCATCTGTTGCAGCAGCGTCTCTGTAATACTTGCCGCAGCCGGAGCAGTACCAGTATTCGATGTTGCCGTCGCCTTCGCAGCTATTGGAAACCGGTGCGGTTCTTTGCAGATTGGTGTGGTTGCTTCCATCAACAGGAAGAACGTCGGTGTAAGTCGCTTCACAGTTTTTGCACTTGTAACTGTCAAGGCCGGGCGCCGCGCAGGTTGCCGCCTGATGATTCACCAGTTCCCAATCATGCAGACCGGTCGCCGGAATCGGCGCGGTCTTTTCGTGAGAGCAAAGGGTACAGGTCCATTTTTTAAGACCGTCTTCGCCGCAGGTCGCCGGATTGACTTCAACCGGATCGTTTTCGCCCCAGACGTGGGCTTCTGTGCCGTTCACCGTCTGCGCACCGCCGATCACCGCGCCGTGAGATCCGCAGCCGTTCTGGCAAAGATACCAGTGGTTCGTATCGTCAATCGAAATGGGCGTGCCGCCGAAGTTGTGGCCGGTTTTGGAACCGACGTCAACAAACGTCGCGGAATCATTGACGCCGCAGCGCGAGCAGGATTTATAATAGATTGCGTCGTCTTCGCAGGTTGCCGCCGATTTCAGATGGGTCGCGCCGGTGTCTTCCACCCAGTTGTGGCCGAGCTGGCTCGTGGCTTCGGTCTGTCTGTAACCGCAGACGGAGCAGTCGCGGTAATGGGAACCGCCCGCCGTACAGGTTGCTGTATTGGTGCTCCAGTTGCCGTAGGTATCGTCGCAGGAAACATAGCCGTTCTCGACCTGGGTGCCGTTGTCCACTTTACCATAGGCGTCACAGCGGGAACACTTCCAGTCATGGGTTCCATCGCCGCGATTATGAACGCGGGTGGTTCCCGTTCCGAAATCGTGGCCAAGTTCAGTGCCGCTGGTGAAGGTATCGGTCGGATGTTCTGCATCGCAGACGGAACAATACTTATGGTATGTCGCCGGTGCTGTGCATGTCGCATCAGAAATCTTATGTGCGGCTTTCGGCGTGGTTGACCAAGTGTGTCCGGCAGCAGGAGGATAAGCAACATTCGCCTTTGTTTGTGTTGTAAAGGCACTGTTCGTAAATGTTGCCGTATAAGTCGTTTTACCTGCAGCAGTACAAGTTGCAGCCTGCGTTGTATTTGCAGTTGTGTTCACTGTTTCCGTCTGCACATGGTTTGTCGTGTCTCTTGAACAAACGCGGGTTGCCGTAACTGTGCTGTTGTCTGTGCTCCATGTGTAGGTCGGAGTACCCCATGCATGATTGTTATTATCTACGCTGCCATAGGCGGTATTACACTTAGTACAGATCTTGGCCGCAACACAAGTCGCCGTACCGCCGGAGCAGGCCTCGGTGGCGTTTTCGGTTCCATTCAATCCATAAGCATTACAACGTGAGCACTTTTTATTGTGGACACCGGCGCCCGCGTTATGCCACGCACCCGAAAAGTCGTGTCCAAGGGCAGAAACGCTTTCTGTCTTCGTCGCACCGCAGCCGGAAATCTGACAGGTAAAGGTTTTAACACCCGCACTCGTACAAGTCGGCTGGATCGTCACTGTACCACTGTCCCATTTATGTGGGGAATAGAGGTTGACTGCTTTTGTTGTCGACTTACCTGTAAAAGCAGCCGTGACAGTAGATGAATAGGTTCCTTTGTTAAAGGTGGCAACACCAGCTTGGGTAATAGACGCATTGCTGTTTGTGATGCTCCATGTAGGAGCAACACCCCAGGCAACACCATACTGATCTTTAATCGTCAGATTTTCAACGGAATAAGTACCAGTTTTGGAATTCGATGAGCCAAAACACATTTCTGAAGGGCCGGACATAGTTCCAGTGATAGTATTAACTGAAGGTGATCCTTTATAGCCAACGGAAGTAACTGTTGAGTCATGATCAGTACCCATAGTTTGGGTGCCAAACGCCCAATATGTTCTATGGTTAATTTTGTAATCCCAAGTTACAGTACCGTTCGTATTAAACGAGCATTTTGCATCTTGATAATCGCCGGTCGCATGAGCAACCTTACATCCAACGCGCCCTTCAAATAGAGTGGTTTTTCCGGTGGAATAATCGCTACTGGTAAAAACCTCTATTTTTCGAAGATACCACTGAGCTGCATCAGTTGTACGTCCATAAACCTTCATATAAAAACCAGTTGGAACACCATCAAGCGCAGCAGTTGCAGTTTTACCATTACCGCTATTCTTTGTTGTGTTTTTATACTCCCAGGTTCCAGTCGTTCCATCTTGTTTTGTGTAATAAATCTCAAACCGGTTATCATCGTCATTCTTGTCATTGCCAACATCCCAAGTTACTTTGACATAGTACTTGCCAGCAGTCAAGGCACTTACCATTGGCGCAAACGCCCATGTGCTCATGAGCATGAGCACGGTCATAAACAGCGCAAGGGTGCGTTTGCCTGTTTTTCTTACTTTTTTTGTCATGTAATTGTCCTCCTTTTGGAGAATAATATTATACAGTTATGCGGGTTTGCGCTGCTTTGCCCTGCTGCAAAAGGCCCTGCTGTCGCCTTCTCCCCCACCCTCTGACCACGGGTGTTCCCGGGGCGGAAAAACGGCCGCCGCCTGCTGCCGCAAAGGGCGCGTACGCGCGCGCATACACCGCCACTTATACAGTATTTATTTTACAATTGCAATGTTGTGTTGTCAATCTATATTCTTTAATAAATTGTGTCCGGATGGAGAAAAACAGGGGGCGTTTTTTGTGCAATTTGCCGTAGCGGCAGCCCCATGGGCTGCTATGGGCCAACGTGAAACCCCAGTCGGCCATGGGCCGACCGCTACAAGGGCGTTGCCGCGGCGCCGGCCAGTGGCCGCCCGGGAACACGCAAACGAACCGGGCCGACCAAATAAAAAAGGCCGCCGATTCGGCGGCTCTGCAGAAAAAACCCGGCGGCGAACCGTCGGGCGTTGGTTTTTATTTGTCAGTCGCGGTAAAACAGGGCGAAGATCCTGTCCCACAGCCCCTTGAGGCGGGCAAGGAGCTTTTGGAAGAACAGCGAAAAGCTGCTCGGCTCCACCTTGGGCACCTTTTTGTAGTCCTTGTGGCTCGGGTCATTGATGCAGGTGCGCTCCTTGAGCCCCTCCTGCTCGGTTGTGGCTTCAACCACGGTGGTCCACGGGCCCCAGCGGTGGCCCGTCGCGGGGATCTCTTCGTCGCGCGTTTCGTCCACGTCGCCGCAGCCGCAGATGTAGCGGCGCAGGCCGGGCTCGGTGCAGGTCGCCTTGATGACAGTTACGGCCACATAGTTGTGTTCGTGCTCCGGATCGTCACTGCTTTCGGCAAACGCGGGCAGACAGCACGCCAGGCAGAGCAGCGCCGTCACCGCGGCGAGCAGCAGGGCGATGGAACGTTTGCAATGCTTCATGGGAAGCACCTCCTTGGATTTGTTCGGTTCTATTATAGCAGACGGCGGCAAAAATGCAAGAGGCAAAAACAAAAAGCCCGGCACAAGGCCGGGCTGCAATAGTTCTTACAGTTCCGCGAAGTACTTGATGGTGCGGACCATCTGGCTGGTGTAGGAGTTCTCGTTGTCATACCACGAGACGACCTGCACTTCATAAAGGCCGTTGCCCAGGTCGATGACCATGGTCTGGGTCGCGTCGAACAGGGAGCCGTACTTCATGCCGATAACGTCGGAGGAGACGATGGGATCTTCGTTGTAGCCGAAGGATTCGCTCGCGGCGGCCTTCATGGCGGCGTTGATGCCTTCCTTGGTCACGTTGTCGCCCTTGACAACGGCGGTCAGGATCGTGGTGGAACCGGTGGGCACGGGCACGCGCTGCGCGGAACCGATGAGCTTGCCGTTGAGTTCGGGGATGACCAGGCCGATCGCCTTCGCGGCGCCGGTGGAGTTGGGCACGATGTTGGCGGCGCCGGCGCGGGCTCTTCTGAGGTCGCCCTTTCTGTGCGGGCCGTCCAGAATCATCTGGTCGCCGGTGTAGGCGTGGATCGTGCTCATGATACCGCTCTGAATGGCAGCGTAGTCGTTGAGCGCTTTCGCCATCGGGGCCAGGCAGTTGGTGGTGCAGGACGCGGCGGAGATGATCTGATCGTCGGCGGTCAGGGTGTCGTTGTTGACCGAATAGACGATGGTCTTCAGATCGTTGCCGGCCGGCGCGGAGATGACGACCTTCTTGGCGCCCGCGTTGATGTGCGCCATGCTCTTTTCCTTGGAGCAGTAGAAGCCCGTGCATTCCAGAACAACGTCAACACCGATTTCGCCCCAGGGCAGCTCGGCGGCGTTGGCCATGGCATAGATGGTGAGCACTTTACCGTCAACGGTGATCGTGCCGGCTTCGTCGTCTGCGGTCACGGTGTGCAGATTGTCGCCGATCTTGCCGCAGTAGCCGCCCTGCGCGGTGTCGTACTTCAGCAGGTGGGCGAGCATGGACGGCTTGGTGAGGTCGTTGATGGCAACAACTTCATAGCCCTCCGCGCCGAACATCTGACGGAACGCGAGGCGACCGATACGGCCGAAACCATTGATTGCAACTTTAACTGACATAGTGGTATACCTCCATATTGCAAGAATATTTTTTTGCTTATCTATCTTATCCGATTTCAAAGAAAAAAGCAACTGTTCCGCGAAAAAAAGATGGCGCATTTGCGAATTTTCGGAACTATCCACAAAATAGACGGAAAAACGGTGCGGTTTGCCGTGAAAGAAGATAGAGGGATGCAGGGATTGAGGGGTTACGGGACGAATGGACGCGGGATGGGGTTTGCAAAAAAGGCCCGATGCGCCGCGAAGGGAAGGAGCAAAACGCCGACCGGAAGCGAACCTCCGGCCGGCGCCGAGAAAAAGGGAAAGAGGGGTGTGTTTCCGATTATGCCTTCGTGCTGATATACTTACCTGTCGCACCCATCACAACCGTGCAGTCGCCTTGATCCGTGTGCAGCGTGACTGTGATCTTGTCGTTTTCTACCGTCTGATCAAAGCTATCTACAAATGCACCCTGAAACTTCGGATAATCCCGCATCATATAATTGAAGGCATAATAAAGCGAGATCTGCTGGACGTTTTCCCGTTTGTTGATGGACGGGAAGTAGTATTCGATTCCCATTGTCTCTGCGGTTTCCTGATTGTTTGTCACGCAGCAGCCGAAGCCGTCATACTTCACTTTGAAGTCGCCCTTGTCCGTGTGCAGCGTCACATCCCGATAACCGTCGCCGTTCTGCCCGATGTCATAGCTTTTGACGTTCGCCTTTTTGAATTTCGGATAGCGGTTCATCAGCACATACGCTTTTTCCAGATAGGAATTCGTCGTGTTTTTCAAATCCGGGAAGCGCTCCACGGCCTCTTCGCCGAGCACCCGGATGGCCCGGTCTTCCTCCGGCGTGTAGGCGCGGGTGGTCCACGTCGGTTCGGTTGATTTAGTTGTAGTCGGCGGCGTGGCCGTTGTCCACTGCTGCGTCGTCGGTTCCTGTTTTGTTGTTGTGATCGTTGCCGGGTCGACTCCCGGGCCGGTGGGCGTCACCAGCGCAACATTGCCGCCGCTGCTGATGTCGTCATAGGCATAAAACGTCTGGGCCGGGTTGATGACAGCCGGATTGTTGCCGGAGATGTCCTTCAGCAGAAAGACGATCCGGTAGCTTTTCCCGACTTCCAGTTTGATCGGGCTGCCCTTCACTTCCGGTTTTGTCGCCACGCGCACCAGATCTCCGTACAGCGGCCGCTGCGTATCGTTCTTGAACGGAGAAACCGTCGCCCAGTCGCCCTCGATGGCGGTCACCTTGCCGTCGAGGAACCATTCCGCCGCTTTCAGCGGTTCGATATTCACAATGTCGCGCAGCTGCAGCTGCAGCGGATAGGTCTCCATCAGACTGCCGTCCCTGTAGGTGATACGATAGGCGGCGCCGTCGCAGAGCGGCGTGCCGTCCCACGCGGTACCTTCCAGCAATTCGACCTGTGTGCCCTTTTTCAATGTACCGCTGTCGGCGGTGAGGGTCACAAGCACACTTGCGCCGCGGATCCCCGTAACCACCACATCGAACGACGGCCTTGGCGCCTTGCGGCTGTGCAAGGGGTTCCGGTCGGTCAGCCATTCTCCCGTTTTCGTGTTGGCAAGATATGCCTCGTCAACTTCTCCGGTGTCATAGCGCTCCTTTGTGAAAAGCAACTCATTCTGTTCTTCATACAAGGTGGTCCGGTAAATATACCGCACACCGTTTTCAAGCTGCTCGCGCGTGCCGAGCGTCAACTCATAGAGACCCTCCATCCGGCCCAGCTCGTTCGTCAGCTTGTTGCTGACTTCGGCGGTCAGGTTCGGCAGCTGCAGATTCAGCTGCTGATACGGTACAACTGCGGCTTCACGGCCGATGGAATCGAGATAGGCCTTCGCCTGCGCTTCGCACTGACGCATCACCTCGTCGCTGTCGCTTTGCGTCGGGTTCAGCGCGCGGGGTTCCAGCTTCTTCGGGAACAGGCGTTTGATCGACGACGCGTTTTCGCTGCCGTCACGCGGATAGTCGATCTGCTTGCAGATATACTGCGATTGGCCGTCTGCCTGTTCCATCGTCAGCACGGCGCACGACCAGTGTCCCGCCACGTCGGTGAAGCAGCCGTTGATGAAGCCGTAGCGCTCAAAGCCGTGGTAAAGATAGACCTTCCACGCGCCGCCCTTCTGTTCGCAGCCGTAGACCACGTGGCCCTCCGTGGCGCATTCGCCGCTCCAGTTGCCTTCCTCGTTGTCTTTGAGAATCGCTTCGTGGATCGCGTCGTCCATCCCGTCGGGGAGGGTGTCGCGCAGATCGCGCGGCGTGGTCATGAAGCAGACCGCCACGGCGGCCGAAGCAGCCAGCGCCAATACAACGACCCAGAACGCGGGCTTTTTATAGTTCAGCACGGACTTGATGCGGCTCTTGACGCCCGTTTCGCCGAACGCGACCGGGCAGGCGCGGATCAGTTTTTTCGGGGCGCTGCAGCGCAGGAGCGCGTTGGCATATGCCTTTTTGATTTCGCTCCCCTGCTGCGCCAGCACGCGCTCGTCGCACGCGAGCTCGATATCGCGGCACAGCAGCACGTAGGCGACCCACAGCAGCGGGTTGAACCAATAGACCGCCAGCAGCAAAAAGCCCAGCGGCTTCCAAAGATGGTCGCGGCGTTTCAGATGGGCGCGCTCATGGGCCAGAATCAGCGGACGGTCGCTTGCCGCCACGTCGGTCGGCAGATAGATCCGCGGGCGAACGACGCCGAGGATGAACGGCGAATCGACGTTATCGCACAGCCAGACGCCGTCGGGCTCCCTGACCGCCTCGCGCACCTGCAGCCGCAGCCGCAAAAAGCTCACGAGGGCATAGACAAGCAGCAGCGCCGCGCCGCACAGCCAGACAACCGCCAGCACGCTCCCCCAGTTGACGGCCGTCTGTTCGGCAATCTCGCGCGTCGGCGCGCCGGGCGCGGCCGCCGTCTGCAGAATCGTGTTCGCCGTGTGATCCACCGGCGGCAGACCGGTCTGCACATAGACGCCGCCGATGTCGCCCGACGCTGCCACGGGCGTGCGCGCGGGCAGGAGCGAGAACACCGATGAAAGCGACACCGGCACGGCCAGCCGCAGCCCCACCAGCGCCCACAAGCCGCACAGCAGCTTGCGCGGCGCTTTTTTGAAAATCAGCCGCACCAGGAGCAGCGCGAGCACCAGATAGCCCGCCTGGATCGCGCTGTTGAGCACGGTTAACGCAAGGTCGTTCATGGCATATCCTCCTCATATTCGTCGATCAGCTTCTGCAGCGCCTCCACCTCGCGGCGCGTCAGCTTTTTGCGCGCCGAAAACGCGGCGAGAAACGCCGGCAGCGAACCCGAAAACGTATCTTCCACAAACTGTTCGCTCTGCGCGGCGGCAAAGGCCTCGCGCGTCTGCAGCACCTGCACCGTGCCGCCCGCATTCTCAAATAAGCCCTTTTCACACAGGCGCTTGAGCACCGTGTAGGTGGTGCTCTTCTTCCAGCCGAGCGCTTCTTCGGCCAGCCCGACCAGCGCCGCGGACGAAAGCGGCGCGCTTTGCCAGATCAGTTCCGCGAAGCGGCGTTCCGCTTCGCCCAGTCCAATCGTTTTCATCGTGCGTCCTCCTTCGGTTTACATCTTGTAGACTACGGCTTTATTCTACACCTTGTAGACTGCCTTGTCAATCCCTTCTTGCAAATCTTAAGAATTCCTTCACAGATCGGAAAAAAGAAAGACTTGTATTTTTCGCGGGATTCGCTATAATATATTAGTATTAACCTGCTTTCGGAAAGGAGACGCCCATGCGCATTGTCACGCTGAAGAACGGTCTGCGTGTGCTGCTGCTGCCGCAGCCGCACCTGAAAAGCGCCTGCTTCGGCCTCTGGGTCGCAAGCGGCAGCGTGTTTGAAACCGCCGAAAACAACGGCGTTTCCCATTTCATCGAGCATATCGTGTTCAAGGGCAGCACGGCGCGCACCGCGCTGGAGATTGCAAAGCAGACCGACCGGCTCGGCGCTTCGCTCAACGCCTATACGAGCAAGGAGTTCACCCATTTCTATACACGCGCGCCGGGCGAAAACATCACGGCCGCGGCGGAGATTCTGCTCGACATGGTGCTGCACCCGCGGCTGGACGAGAACGACATTGAAACCGAAAAGGGCGTCATTCTTGAGGAGATCGGCATGTGCGAAGACGACCCCGCCGACCTTTGCTATGAGCTGGCGGAATCGTCGCTGTTCAACGGCACGCCCTACGCCCTGCAGATTCTCGGCACGAGAGAGAGCGTGCGCCGGACGGACCGCGCAAAGTTCCTGCTTCAGCTCGCCCGCTGCTACACCGCAAGGCGCATGGTGATCGGCGTGGGCGGCGCGTTTGACGAAGCCGCCGTTCTCGGGCTGATCGAACGCTTCTGCGCCGGTTTGCCCGCGGGAGACGCCGCCGCGTTTCCCCCGCTTTCCTGCCGGCAGGGCATCTACCGCAAACAGGCGCAGTTCGAGCAGACCCATCTGATGCTGACGGCGCCGGGCACCGCCCTGTGGCACCCCGACCGGTTCGCGCTGCAAACGGTGTTGTTCCTGCTGGGCACGGGCGCGTCGTCGCGCCTGAACCAGCGCATCCGCGAACAGCTCGGCCTCGTTTATCAGATCGACGCCTGGGCGGGCCGCTTCGTCAGCGGCGGCTATCTGGCCGTGTCGCTCTCGCTTTCGGGCGAGAACCAGAGGACCGCGCTGGCGGAGACCTGCAGCATCATCCGTGATTTGCCGGACAGCATCACGCAGGAGGAGCTGGACATTGCCAAGGCGAAGCTGACGAGCGGTCTGCTGATGAACCGCGAACAGCCCCACGCAGCGCTGGCGGCGTTCGGCGTCGATCTGCTGCTGCGCGGCGAGATCACAGAAGACGAAGCGCTGCTGCAGGGCGTGCGCAGCGTGACGCTGCAGCAGGCCAAAGACGCCGCCGCGCGCTATCTGGACCCCGACGCCTTTTCGCTCACCGCAGTGGGCGCCGTACAGTCCGAAGCCTTTTACGGAGCCATTCTCAAAGGAGATGAAAGCCGATGACAACGAATTACAAACGCGTGGTGATCAAGGTGGGCACCTCCACCCTGACCCACGAAACGGGCAAAACCAACATTCGCCGCATGCAAAAGCTCTGCGCCGTGCTGAGCGACCTGCACAACGCCGGGCTCGACGTGGTGCTGGTCACCTCGGGCGCCATCGGCGTGGGCGTGGGCAAGCTGGGGCTGCCCGAAAAACCCCAGGACATTCCCGGCCGGCAGGCGGCCGCCTGCGTGGGTCAGAGCGAGCTGATGTTCATGTATGACAAGTTCTTTTCGGAATACGGCCAGAAGGTCGGCCAGCTGCTCGTGACCAAGGGCGACTTTGAAAACGCCGACCGGCGTGACAATCTCTGCAACGCCTTTCAAAAGCTGTTTGAATACGGCGCGATCCCCGTCGTCAACGAAAACGACTCCGTCGCCACGGAAGAGATCGTCTACGGCGACAACGACAGTCTGTCCGCCATCGTGGCGGTGCTGACGGGGGCGGATCTGCTTGTGATACTGACCGATACCGACGGCCTGTTCGACGCGAACCCGCACGAAAACCCCGACGCCCGGCTGATCCCGCTGGTGGAGCAAATCACCCCGGAGATCGAAGCGCTCTGCGGCGGCGCGGGCACGGCGCGCGGCACGGGCGGCATGCTGACCAAGGTCCACGCCGCCAAAACGGCCGCGGCCGCGGGCATTCCCGTGGTTGTGATGAACGGCAGCGAGCCGCAGGATCTTTACCGCGTGATGGAAGGTCACCGGATCGGTACCATGTTTTCGGGAAAGTGAGGAAAAACCCATGCTGGAACAACTCGGCAAAAACGCAAAGGAAGCGAGCCGCATTCTGATGACGGCGAGCACCACCCAGAAGGACGCGGCCCTGTCTGCGATCGCGGCAGCGTTTTGCAAACACAAAGCCTATATTCTGGAAGAAAACCAAAAAGACCTGGAGGCTGCAAAAGCCAACGGCATGTCCAAGGCGATGCTGGACCGGCTCGCGCTCAACGACGTGCGCGTGCAGGGGCTTTCCGACGCCGCGGCCGACGTCATGGCGCTGGCGGACCCGATCGGCAAGCTCCGCGGCGGCACAACCCGCCCCAACGGCCTGATTATCGAAAAGGTCAGCGTGCCGCTCGGCGTGGTGGCCGTGATCTATGAGGCGCGGCCCAACGTGACCGCGGAGGCCGCAACGCTTTGCCTCAAATCGGGCAACTGCGTCATTCTGCGCGGCGGCAAGGAAGCGCTGCGCTCCAACCGCGCCATTGCCGAAACCATGCGCAAGGCCATTGCGTCGGTCGGTCTGCCGCGCGACTGCGTGCAGCTGGTGGAGGACACCTCGCGCGATTCGGCCAACGCCCTGATGACGCTGACCGACTACGTGGACGTGCTGATCCCCCGCGGCGGCGCGGGCCTCATCCGCGCCTGCGTGGAGCACGCGCAGGTGCCGCTGATTGAAACGGGCACCGGCAACTGCCACGTCTACGTGGACAGGGACGCCGACCTCGATATGGCGCAGCGGATCATCTATAACGCGAAGGTTTCGCGCCCCTCGGTCTGCAACGCCTGCGAAAGCCTGGTCATCCACCGCGCCGTGGCGGAAAAAGCGATTCCGATGATCGCTCAGAGCCTCGAGGGCGCAGGCGTGCTGATTCACGGCGACGAAACCGTCTGCGCGCTGCTGCCCTCCGCCGTGCCCGCCACGGAAGAGGACTACGGCAAAGAGTATCTCGGCTATGAGATCAGCATCCGCGTGGTGGACTCCATCGACGAGGCGATCGCCCACATCCGGCGCTACACCACCGGCCACAGCGAATGCATCGTGACGAATTCGCTGCCCGCATCGCAGCAGTTCACCGCGCAGGTGGACGCCGCGGCGGTCTACGTCAACGCCTCCACCCGCTTCACCGACGGCGGCTGCTTCGGCTTCGGCGCGGAGATCGGCATCTCCACCCAGAAGCTGCACGCCCGCGGCCCGCTGGGACTGGAGCAGCTGACGAGCGAAAAATACATCGTCCGCGGCAGCGGACAGATCCGCTGAGGAACAAGCCATGGAACAGACCGGACGGCGCAAAGCGCTGAACTTCATCGTCGGCGCGCTGATTCTCGTGTTCGTGGCCATCGGCGTTTTTTCCGCCGTGCGCTTCTTCGCCGGCAGAGCGCAGCATCTGTCGCTGCGCGGGCAGCAGCTGGAGCAGTACCGCACCATGCTGCGTCCCCTGGTGATGAACGACCCGAGCGCGTTTGACGACGTGACGCTGGCTAACCCCGACGAGCTGCTTTCCATTGCGATCTGGAACATTCTGCTGCAGAACCCCGACCCCGACCGCTACGACTTTGTGGAGGGTCAGATGCTGCTGCCGAAGACCGAGGTGGAAGAGAGCTGCCGCGCCCTGTTCGGCGCCGACGTTTCCATCCGCCACGCCACGGTGGACGGGGGCGGCGTCTCCTTCGGCTATTCCGAAAAGAAGGGCTGCTACATCATCCCCATCACCGGCGTCAACCCGATTTACACCCCGCAGATCGACGACGTTGAAATCAGCGGCGACCGCGTGGTGCTGACCGTCGGCTACCTTTCGGGCGAGGATTACAGCCGCAACGAAAAGGGCGAGCTGATTGCCCCGGAGCCCGCAAAGCAGATGCGCGTCACGCTGCGGCGCGGCGCCGACGAGCGGTTCTTCATCAGCGCGCTGCAGGATATTTATTCCTAAATTTAACACTTTGTTCACACTATTCACACATCTGTTACATAAATGCGTGCTACACTTTCGGTAATCAAAAAAAGAAGGAGGCAATATCAATGGAAAACTTTGATTTCAACAGCATCCTCGGTTCTCTGAGTGAAATGCTCGGCGGTGTGGATTTCCAGGCTCTGCTCAACACCTTCATGGAAACCGCGAAAAAGCTGATCGAAATGCTCAAGCCCCTGCTTGAAAACCTGAGCAGCGGCACCACCACGACTGATCCCGCAACGACCGCGTAACACACAACGCAAAGAGAAGCAGCGCCCTAAGGGCGGCGCAAATAAGGGATCATATAGCCGCAGCGGCGCGCTTATTTGTGAAATACTGCGTTGCAGGGGACGGATATCCGCCAGGATGATCCGCCCCCTGCGCCTTATCTTTCGCAAAAATCACATCCGCTGCGGTGCAAAGCAGTTTTTTGCCTGATGTTTTTTGTCCGAACAATCTGAACGGCACAGGGTAATCCTGAGGGATACCCTGTGC
>JAEEGI010007761.1_pt1 | contig 23948 bp, 28 predicted proteins | sample 8958751 | NCBI WGS metagenome assembly JAEEGI01 (sample SAMN16246545, study PRJNA631951) | gut metagenome | biome: gut microbiome; feature: rumen; material: KS-attached | host: Bos | place: Iran: Karaj | collected 2018-10 | reverse complement strand
TAAGCACCGGTTTTCTCACCCTTTATTATTGGTGTCTTTTCAATTCTTTGCACTTCTTTGGCGCATGTGTGTCCAAAAACGGACAGCGACTTCCCATTACTTACATCCAGCTCTCTATGCATCCTCTCGCACATCCTTGAGTGAGGCTTATGTGCAGCAGACAATCATGTTGTTAAGCGGATTGGCATAAGGCGGCATGGACGCCGCCGTAGCAAATGCTATCAGCACGGATGCGCTTCATTTGCGTTGCCAATCCGCAACAACAGATGTCGTTGCTGCACTTGCCGAACGGCACGATGTGCGATGAGGATGTATAGAGAGGTTGGATGATAAAAAGAGAAACTGTCCGTTTGATCGACACACACGCTGAAGAAGTGCAAAACCAGTGAAAGAGACACCAACGGGGAGAAAAAGCCTGGGTGCAAGAAAATCTATTACCTTTGTGAACGGGAAAAGGGACGGGCAGACCCACCCGGCGGCGGCCAGGAAGCAAGGAGGACAGGGGAGTGGGGAAGAAGGGGGACAAAAAAGACGCCCCGGAGGGCGTCCTTCTTATTCTTCTTCGCGGCGGTGGCTCTTCTCGAGGTTTCCGAACTTGGTGTACTGTGGTAACCAAGCTAGCTCGGTGGTGCCGACAGGGCCGTTACGTTGTTTTGCGATGATGATTTCGGAGATGTTCTTGCGGTCGGTGTCCTTGTTGTAGTAGTCATCACGGTAGATGAACATTACTACGTCCGCATCCTGCTCGATGGCTCCGGAGTCACGGAGATCGGACATCATCGGGCGCTTGTCATCTCGCTGCTCTACGCCTCGGTTCAACTGGGATAAGGCGATAACCGGAACGTTCAGCTCACGGGCCAATCCCTTCAAGGCACGGGAAATATCAGATACTTCCTGCTGACGGGAAACGGACTTGCCGCTACCACTCATCAACTGTAAGTAGTCGATGATGATGAGGTCAAGACCCTGTTCCTGCTTGAACTTACGGCACTTGCTTCGCATCTCGGAGATGCTGATACCAGGGGTATCGTCGATGATAAGCGGAGAACCGGCGATGATGTTGGCACCTTCTACCAGTTCCTGCCACTCGAAATCCTGTAAGTTACCGGTACGGAGCTTCTGTGCATCGACTCTGGACTCTAGGGAGAAGAGACGGTTAACCAGCTGCTCCTTACTCATTTCCAGAGAGAAAATAGCGGTGCATTTGTTCTCGTGGAAAGCAACGTGCTGTGCAATATTCAGAACGAACGCTGTCTTACCCATGGAAGGACGGGCAGCAAGCAGAATCAAATCGGATGGCTGTAAGCCGGCCATCTTGTAATCCAAATCCGTGAAACCGGTAGGAATACCGGTAACGCTACCCTGCATTTTTGCAGCGGAAGCAATTTTCTCTAAGGCATTCAAAACAACCTGACGAATCGGAACGAAGTCGCCAACGCCACGATTCTGAAGCAGCGCTAAGAATTCCTTCTCGATGCGGTCCATAACATCGCTTACCGGCTCGTCATCCTTGTAGCAGTCATTCTCGATGGACTGGCTCATACGGATAATCTTGCGGAGCATAGCCTTCTGGCTAACGATGTCGCAGTAGCTCTTAATGTTGATACTGGTCGGCACGTGCTCCATCAGGCTAAGTAAGAAGTTCACGTCGGAGATTTCCGCCGGTGCATTTTTCTCACGAAGCTTGTTGGTCAAGACAACCGGATCCATGGCGTCTTCGCCTGCATTATATACTTCAATGATGGTATCGAAGAGCATGCCGTAGGACTGATGAAAAAAGTCATCTCCCTGCAGAGACTCCATAGCAGCAATGATGGCATCCTTGTCCATGAGCATGGAACCGATGACGGATTGCTCGGCCTCTAGGGAGTTGGGCATGGTTCGTGTTACTGTTACCTGGTCCATGTTATTCCTCTCCTACGTGAACACGCAGTGTTGCAGTTACCTGTGGATGTAATTTCACTTTTACCTCATGTGTTCCGAGGGAGCGAATTGCCTCTTCCAACTGAATCTTCTTCTTGTCGATGGTCTTGCCATACTGTTTGGTAATGGCCTGTGCGATTTCCTTGGAGGAAACACTACCGAAGGTTCTTCCGCCTTCGCCGGTCTTAATCTTGGTCTCCACCAACCACTCAGCAACTTCCTTGGCAAGAGCCTGGGCATCTGCTAAGCTCTCAGCAGCTACCTTCTCCTCGTGGCGGTTCTGAAGCTTTAAGTTGTTCAGAGCCTCCGGAGTAGCTTCCACACCAAGCTTTTTCTTGATTAACATATTACGTGCATATCCCTCGGATACTTCGATGATATCACCCTTCTTGCCCTGGGACTTCACGTCTTGTAATAAGATTACTTTCATAATTTAATCTCTCCTTCGTCTATCATGATGTCTAATATATTCTCGATTCGGTTCTTGACGTCGTCGATATTGCTGTCTTCAATCTGGGCACCGGCAACATTCAAATGTCCGCCGCCACCGAGGCGCTCCATAATCAGCTGTACATCGATTTCATCGATGGAGCGGGAGCTGACGTAGATTTTTTTCTGGTATTCCGTCAATACAAAGGAAGCCTTGATGCCGACGATGTTTAACAGTTCGTTGGCAGCCTGTGCGCCGACAACGGTCGGGCTCTCTAACTCGCTGGCTTCGCAAACGGAGATGGCGAATGCACCGTGGTAAACTTCTGCGTGACGAACCACTTCCGCACGGGCCTTGTAAGTCTCCATATCCTCGCGCAACATCTTACGTACGCGGGTAACCTCGGCACCGCAACGTCTAAGGTATGCAGCAGCCTCGAAGGTACGTACACCAACCTTGGTCATGAAGTTGTTGGTATCAATTAAGATACCGGCATAGATACAATCTGCCTCCAGAGGAGAGAGGTGTACACGCTCGGAAAAATACTGTAACACTTCCGCAATCATCTCACAGGTGGAAGATGCATACGGCTCAATGTAGGACATCATCGGGTTCTGAACCTGCTCGCTGCCCTGACGGTGGTGGTCAAATACCACGATATTCTTACAACGTTCTAACAACTGCGGACATTCCGTATAGTTCGGTCGATTGGTATCAACCACAACCACCAAGGTATTGTTATCAAGAATGTCCAAGGCTTCGCCGCTGTTTACAAACATATCCCGCGGATATCCTGCAGACTCGGAAAAGGCTTCCACCAATGGGCGAAGACTGGTAGTAATGGTGTTTAGTACAATCTGACATGGCTTGCCAAGCTCTCTGGCAGCACAGAATACACCAAGTCCCGCACCAAGCGCATCGACGTCGCTAATCTGGTGGCCCATAACGATGACACGGTTTTTGGTCTCCATCATTTCACGAAGAGCCTGCGCCTTCACGCGGGCCTTCACGCGGGTGTTCTTCTCGATTTCCTTACCCCGGACACCGTAGTACATAACTTCACCACGGTTCTTTACAACCGCCTGGGAACCACCGCGACCAAGAGCCAAACCGATAGCGGTCTTAGCGAACTCGGCACTCTCGGTGTAATCCGCACCGTTCATACCGATACCGATACTTAAGGTAATCTCGCTTTCGTTCCCCATCTTGGTGGTCTTAATATCTTCTAATAGAGAAAACTTGCCTTCTTCCAACTGAGCCATGTACTGCTGCTGGAAAACAATGAAGTACTTGTCCTTCTCAACCTTACGGACAATGGCGTTGATATCGCTGAAGAAACGGCTAATCTTACGGTCGATAACGGCGGTCAAAAGAGAACGCTTGACGTCTTCCACCTCATCGATGGTTTCTTCATAGTTATCAATGTAAACAAGAGCAACCACCAATCGCTCATCATCGTTGATCTTGCGATAGTGCATCAAATCGGTTTCATCAAATAGAAGCAACGCAGTTAAGGATTCCTCGCCGGATAAGGCAAGCAGCTGTTCCCCGCCGTCCTGGGAGAAGCTTAACTTCTGTAAAGCCGCTTCATAGAAACGCTCGTTGTGCTCTAAGTGAATGGAGTAAGGCTCTTCGTTGGCCTGCTCAATCACCTGTCTGGTAATGGTGGTAAAAATACCGGTAATGGATTTCTGGTAAGCTTTGTCGCGGCCGCTGACTTTGACGAACTGGTTGTTCATCCAAAGAATTTTTCCTTCGTCATCCAGGATTGCATAAGGAATCTGGAAATTCCGCAGCAGTTCTCGTTGCACCATACCGAACTGGGTAGCAAAGCTGATGATCTCATTATTGATTTTTTTGCGGTAAAGTCGGTAGAAGACGAAGCACAAGAGCCCATAGAGGACACTGATGCCAAACGCACCTGCGCCGGCGCGCAGGTCTATGAAAAACAGACCGATGCTTCCGATCAGAAAAAATATCGTTAGATAAATGGGCGCCCGTAAGAAATGTTTGAGCTTCCCGTTAAACTTTATGCCTGTCATGTGAATCTCCCTAATTCAAGTACAATAGTCGCTATTGTCCCTGCAATACGCAGTTTTCCCCACGATTATAATTTAACTACTTTATTATATCATTTCCCCCTTTTTTTACAAATTTCGGGGTCTAGTTATTTTAACGAAGAACGATTGGTTATTTTGGTTACTTTACCATTGTTTGAACATGCCCCTTCGCATAAAATGAACCTAGCTTTAAAAAGGGGGTGCAATCATGAAATCAATTAAAGTAAACATCAACTCCATCGACAAGGTTAAGAAGTTCGTTAACGTAATTACATTATTCGACAATGACTTCGATCTTGTAGCAGGACGTTACGTAATTGATGCAAAGTCTATCATGGGAATCTTCTCTTTAGACCTTTCTCAGGATCTTGAGTTGGTAATCCAGAAGGACAATGATCTTGATAAGATTTTAGCTGAATTAAAAGACTTTATCGTAGAGTAATTAACTAAGAAAGGAGCCACTACAATGGCAAATATTTCACTTAAGAACATTTGTAAAGTATATCCAAACGGCTTTGAAGCTGTTAAGGATTTTAACCTGGACATTGAGGACAAGGAGTTCATCATCTTCGTAGGTCCTTCCGGATGTGGTAAGTCTACCACTCTTCGTATGATCGCTGGTTTGGAGGATATCTCCAGCGGTGAGTTGACCATCGATGGTAAGGTTATGAACGCTGTAGAGCCTAAGGATCGTGATATCGCAATGGTATTCCAGAACTACGCTCTGTATCCTCATATGACCGTATATGATAACATGGCATTCGGTTTGAAGCTTCGTAAGGTACCGAAGGATCAGATTGATAAGCAGGTTCGTGAAGCTGCTAAGATCCTTGATCTTGAGAACTTACTTGAGCGTAAGCCAAAGGCTCTTTCCGGTGGACAGAGACAGCGTGTTGCTATGGGACGTGCAATCGTTCGTAATCCTAAGGTATTCCTTATGGATGAGCCGCTTTCCAACTTGGATGCTAAGCTTCGTGTACAGATGAGAATTGAGATCTCCAAGCTTCATGACAGACTTGGTGCAACCATCATCTACGTAACACATGACCAGACTGAGGCTATGACCCTTGGTACCAGAATCGTAGTTATGAAGGACGGTGTTGTTCAGCAGATCGACTCTCCTCAGAACTTATATGCTAAGCCATGCAACCAGTTCGTAGCTGGATTCATCGGATCTCCTCAGATGAACTTCATTGATGCTACTATCAAGGTAAATGGCTCTAACGTAACCGCAACCATCGGCGACAAGGAAATCGCTATTCCTGCTTCTAAGACCAAGGCATTAATCGATGGTGGTTATGACGGAAAGACCGTAGTACTTGGTATTCGTCCGGAAGACATCCATGACTCTCAGATGTTCATCGATGCTTCTCCTAACACCGTTATCGAGTCTACCATCCGTGTATACGAGTTACTTGGTGCTGAAGTATTCTTGTACTTCGATTATGCAGGCGCTCAGATTACTGCCCGCGTTGATCCTCGTACTACCGCTAAGACCGGTGATACCATCAGCTTCGCTCTTGATATGGAGAAGGCTCACTTCTTCAACAAGGAGACCGGCGTAACTATTACTAACTAGTCTTTGAAGGCTGCTGCATTGACGCTTCTTTCGGAATTGTTTAAGATATAACTATCCTAGTTTTATCGGGGGTTATGACTTATGAACTACGAACAGAAGCGCGATGCGCTACTTAAAAAACTATATAATGAGACCGGGATTACTTTTGAAATCACAGAGAATACCAATGACGAAGTACAGACGATTGAAAAATTGGAACAACTTCTTCATCACTATCCCTCCGATGACAATCGTAATTTCTTCTTTCAGCAATTCCTCCTTGGGCAGTTACCTAAGGAGGAAATTGTTCGTGGATTACACCGGTTTCATGTCGAAAAAGGCACCCCGGTGGTGCTTTTTTTAATTGCATTCCGCCAGCCCTACACCAAGGATACCATCTCCATCTTATCCAGCATGTCTTCTCCGGGAGCAGATGCGCTGATTAAAATGGATGAGACCCACATTGCGGTAATTCGCCAGCTGAAAGCAGCGGCATCCGAGGAAGAAATCTACGAAATGGTAGCGTCTACCACAGATATGCTAGGCGCAGAAGCGATGATCTCTGCCCGAGTGGCATTCGATCATGTGGTGGAAGATCCGGAGCTGTTGCCACAGTCCTACCAGCATGCATACCTGGCGTTGGAAATCGGATCCTTGTTCTTCGCATCGGAGACAGTATTGTCCTATCATCGCCTGGGCTTAGAGAAGCTGATCTTCCAGCTTCCGGAGGCCGCATGTCGGGAATTCCTAAGTGACCATTTTGCCAACTTCGACTTCAAGGAGTTAGACAATGAATCCCGCAGCACCATCCAGGCCTTCCTAGACAACGGACTGAGCATTGCGGAGACCTCCCGTGCCTTATACGTACACCGGAACACCCTAATCTACCGCATCGACAAGTTCGAGAAGCAAACCGGACTAGACATTCGTAAGTTCGACGACGCCATGATCTGCAAAATCGGACTCATGATCGCCGACTCCATGGCCGCATTCCAATAACATGTACCGACCTCGACGTTTTCGCCGAGGTCTTTTTTACGCCCAATTTCCCGGTACGCCCTTTTCCTGTGGCCGCCGCCGGTGGGCTGTGCCCGTACCTTTCACCACACTGCAGACAATGCTTTTCTAAGCACCTGTTTTCTCACCTTTTATTGTTGGTGTCTTTTCAATTCTTCGCACTTCTTTGGCGCATGTGTGTCCAAAAACGGACAGCGACTTAATTTTTCCTATATCCAACACTCTGTGCATCCTCTCGCACATCCTTGAGTGAGGCTTATGTGCAGCAGACATCATTGTTGTTAAGCGGATTGGCATAAGGCGGCATGGACGCCGCCGTAGCAAATGCAATCAGCATGGATGCGCTTCATTTGCGTTGCCAATCCGCAACAACAGATGTCGTAGCTGCACTTGCCGAACGGCACGATGTGCGATGGGGATGTATAGAGGTGTTGGATAATAAGAAGAGAAAACTGTCCGTTTGATCGACACACACGCTGAAGAAGTGCAAAACCAGTGAAAGAGACACCAACGGGGTGAGAAAACTTAGGTGCAAGAAAAGCAATTGCCTTTGTGAATCGGTGAAAGGTACGGGCACAGCCCACCGGCGGCGGCCCGGGGAGAAGAGGGGCGAGGGGAGAAATGGGCACAAAAAAAGAGACGACAAAACGTCGTCTCTCCTCCACTATCGATGGAAATTAGCCCTGGGAAATAGCTCCTGTTGGGCAAACACCAGCGCAAGTACCGCACTCAACGCATGCATTAGCGTCGATTTCGTACTGGCTGTCTCCCTGAGAAATAGCACCTACTGGGCACTCAGGCTCACATGTTCCACAGCTTACACATGAATCAGAAATTACATATGCCATAATAACGCCTCCTATAAAATAGAAATCTATAAAATTTCCTTCTTGATATCTTGATAATACGTGACAACCACGGGCTTTACAAGTTCTTTATACGACACATGTGTTGTTAGTGTGGACTTACATTTTTAGACAGATGACAAGATGATGTGGTGCCTGAAAATATGGGGTACTACACCAAGTAGATTGCATAAAATTAATTTTGTTGTAAAAGGGCAGAATTCGTATTATAATGAGTGCACAAATGTAAGGAAATGGAGGTAGAAGAATGGCACAGGTAACAAAAGATACCATGATCGGTGAGTTACTGCAGATCGATCAGGACATCGCTCCTATCTTATTTGGTATTGGAATGCATTGTCTTGGATGCCCGGCTTCTCAGATGGAGACCATCGAGGAGGCTGCATCGGTTCACGGTATTATGCCGGATGACCTTGTAGACGAGATTAATAACTTCTTAGCAAGTAAGGCGTAATAGATTCAAATTGCAGTAAGAAGCCCCGCTCGAATGAGCGGGGCTTTTTCATGCTTAGATTAAACGCGAGCCAAATCTTGAAGCGCTGTATCTGACGAAATTAAAGTCATGTGTTCGGACATATAGCTATCTAAACCGAGGGTCAGGTTCTCCATGGTACCGTACTCGGTTAAGATGTTGCAGACTTTGTTGAATTCCTCAGCGGAGTGGTCACCCATGGAAACCATCAGGTAATAGGTGTCACCCTCACGATAGAGGGAATTCTTGCCGTGATAGAAATCTGCTAAAACGGCGGATAGGTTGAAGATGTCATCCAAAGAGTCAAAGGAAAATAGTCTTGTAATGTCTCTTGGAATGGACACATCCTCTTTGATATTTAAAATATCATTGGCGGAAGCCTTCGAAGTCGGAATGGAAGAGGAGAACGGAACCTCTTCATAGAGGCCGTCATCTTCGAAATCCTCGAAGTCTTCGTCGCCTTCATCGGAGAAATCGGCAAACCTTGTGTCTAACTCCTCCGGATAAGCAACCTTGGTAATAACCAGAATAATGGACTCTGAGGAAAGAGGAATGGCCTCAATCATCAGAGGAATATCTTCTGCCTTAAAATCAAGCTTCTGTGCAGCTACCTGCATCATCTCGCGGAACAGTGCCCGCGCTTTGTCTGTGCCGTATGCGAACTCGCTTAACTTAATGTTGTGATATTCTAGGTCTTCTTTCGTTAAAGTACAGCGGATCTGATTGTCATTAATCTTTTCTAACTTCAATGTCATCACATCCTTTCTGTTTTCCTAACCTAATTATAGGAAAAACCAAAAGCAAAGTAAAGAAACGGAAATATAAAATAATTATTAAAAAACAGCACTAATTATTAACTTTTTATAAACTCTATTGCAATCTATAAAAAGCCGTGGTATAACCTATCGACGTAGATGCTTCTCATCGAACGAAAGGAGAGAGAAGTATTCAGATACCAATTTTTGCTGACCGCTATGAGGCCCTCGAGTGTGTGTATCACACTTCTGCCACCCGCATATACAAGGTCAGACATCGATCCCTTGGTGAGCTGAGAATACTGAAGGTAATCTCGAAGGCCCACATGCAAGGGTTCTCCTACGAAGCCGAAACGCTTCGTAGTCTTAGACATCCCGGAATTCCAATATTGTATGATTACGGAGAAGATGAAGAAAGCATCTGTCTCATCGAGGAATATATACGGGGCGTATCATTACAGGAGTATTTACTCCACCATTCTATAATTACCCGAGATTGGAGCATAGGCATCCTACGGCAGGTCTGCGATATTCTGCAGTATTTGCACGAACAGAAGCCTACCCCGATTTTGTACCAGGACCTAAAACCGGAACATGTCATCATCCGCGGGGAACAGGTAATTCTTATCGACTATGGAATTGCACATCCCAAAGGCATGAGGCGATACGGAGCAGGGACGCCGCAGCATGGTGCGCCGGAGCAGTTTTGCGAAGCACCGGTAGACGAACGCAGCGACATCTATGCTTTAGGTTTACTGGCCAGGGAGCTGTGCGATCATCAGAAAGAACGCATCAGTGCAAAAGAAATCACATCAATTGAATGGGCATTGGAAGCAGATCCCAAGAATCGACCTGCCACCGTGAAGGAATGGCTGGCATCCTACGACTGTCCCCATGCCGAAGAAAAAAAGAATGGGAAGCATCTCACAACAGAAATCGCTGTGATCGGAGCAGGTCACGGAGTCGGTACCACCCATGTGGCGTTGGCACTGACTGCCTACCTGAATAAGCATCACAAACGCGCATACTATGTAAATCGAAGTTCCGACGCGACACTGCAGAGAATCCTGCAACAACGCGGGGAATACCGTGAAAAGGATGGAATCATATACCACAATGATTTTGCCGGAATTTTAGACTATGGACCGGCAGTTATGGAACCAACGCCTCCGAACGGTATCAAAGTAGTGGATTGCGGAAGTGATTGGAGCGGCGCGAGGGCGTCAGATTTTTATCTATATGTTTGCAGCAGCCGACCGTGGTTGGATATGGGTTGTTGCCATAAGAAAGCCATGAACCCTCATTGTCACATCCTAATCAATCCGGCCAATCGGGGCGTGGGACATGACATTTCCAAGAAACTGCGCAAAAAAGTGTATGGCTTCCCGTTAGATAGCGATCCCTTCCTTGTAACCAAGGAAAAAGAAAAACTATTTCAAAAAATCTGGGAAAGCGAGGAGTGATGTGAAGATATTTTCCAATCTTTCAAACCGAATCAAGCAAAAGAAAGTGTATCCGACGGAAATCATCGGACTGCAGGGAGTGACAGCCGGTGTCGGTGCGACCCATCTGAGCGTGGCTCTGGCGAATGTTCTGTGCTCCAAGGAGCGCTACCGCGTGGCGGTGGCGGAACTTCGGGAAGACGGGCGAATTGCCAATCTCATGGAGGAAGCATGGTTTGCATCGGAAGGCTGTGTGGGCTTTGCGTGCAGTGGCGTAGACTATTATCCCAAAGTAAACATCGATCAGGTACGTTTGCTTAGCGGAAAAGGATATGACTACCTGCTGGTATTGTATCCGCCGGCCGATACAGGAGTTTCGTATGCAGAAGTCTCCCATCGAAGAATTGTGATTGGAAGCTTACAGCCGTGGAACTACCGGGAATATCAGAAATTTATGAGAGACATATATATAGAAAGGGACGTGCCGTCTTGGGATTTGTATGGGCAGTTCCTTACCGGTAAGCAGAAGCGGAAGTTCGAAGCGGAATTTCACGTTCCCATTCGGGAACTTCCTGTCATCGAAGACCCTTTTTGCCTTGGGAAGAAAGATCTGGAGTATTTAACATCGCTACTGGTATAGTGGCACAAATGGAAACCCGTTAACGTAATCGGACGTTGGAACAAATAGGAGTTCTGACTACCTCAACCGATTACAGCACAAGGGGTATATCGAACAATTACAATTAGAAAAAATCCAAGAGACTCATCGGTGCAAGCCACCGGTGAGTCTTTTTATTCCGTTCCGTTGAGTTTGCAAGCCATCGAATGTTATAATGAAAAGAGTTTGGAAACAAAAAGTGAGGGACATATGGAAAGAGACATTCAGAAAAAGAGGAAGCAGCGCAGGCGGAAGAAATCCTCTGCAGCACCGCTTCTGGTGATATTTGCTATGCTTCTTGTGATTGCAGCAGGCGTCGCCGTATGGGTGATTCGCTATGCGCCAACCACAGAGCACGGTTCATTAAGCAGTTACTACACACAGCGTACCGAGGATGAAGCCTGCGTGGTATTGAACGGACAGTATCTGGAGCCGACAGAGGAGGAGTCTGTTTATGGACGCTTCATCGATGGAAACTTCTATCTGGAGTATTCTTTTATTAAGGATCATCTGGATGACGGCTACGTCTATGACGGAACGGAAGGAGTACTTCGCTACGCCACCGATTCCCAGATTGTAACCACCACCCTTGGAGCAACCACCTACGATGTGGAAGGCCAGCAAATGCCGGCAGTAGGAACCATTCTGCAGCCGGAAGGTGATACGGTATATATTCTGGTGGATTTCCTGACGAATTATACGGACATTACCTATTTCGTCTATACCGATCCATACCGTATCGTGGTAGAGACTGCCGGTTATGAAAAAACCGAAGCAACCTTACGTCGCAATGCAGCCGTTCGTCGTTTCGGCGGACCGAAGAGCTTAATCTTAGAGGATGGCGTACAGGGCGAGAAGGTTAGCGTCTTAGAAGATTATGGTAAGTGGGTTTGTGTCCTGACGGAGCGAGGCACCATTGGCTGTGTCATGGATCGACAGCTGAAGGATAAGACCACGGCTACCACACCGACGAAGTTGGAAGGACGTACCTATATCCATAAGCATCTGGATGGCAAGGTGAACCTGGTATGGCATCAGGTAACCAATCAGACCGCTAATGCCCGTCTTCCGGAACTCTTGGATGCTACCAGTGGCGTAAATGTTGTATCTCCAACATGGTTCCAGCTCAGCGATGACTTCGGAAACATCAACAACCTGACCGCATCCGATTATATTGCCACCTGTCATTCCAGAGGAATCCAGGTATGGGCATTGGTAAGTAATATTGAGGTGAAGGTGGATGAGGAGAGCGTCTTAAATGTGACTTCCCACCGCGATAACCTGGTCAATAATCTGATTAGCGCATGTACTTCTGCCGGAATTGACGGTATCAACGTGGACTTCGAGGCGTTAAGCGGATCCTGCAAGAACGGCTACATCCAGTTCATCCGCGAGTTATCCATTGCCTGTGAGCGCGCAGACTTGTATCTGTCCGTAGACAACTATCCGCCGGCAGACCACAACATGTTCTATAACCGTAGTGTTCAGGCAGATTATGCGGACTATGTCATCTTAATGGCATACGATGAGCACAATGCAACCACCGAACCGGGCAGTACCGCATCTCTTCCATTTGTACAGGAAGCGGTAGCCAAGACCTTAGAGGAAGTACCGGCAGACCAGCTGGTTATGGCGCTTCCGTTCTACACCAGAGTCTGGACTCAGGACGCCAGCGGCATCGGATGCAGCGCCCAGGCCATGAAGAAGACGTCTGAGTATCTGGCAGAGCATGGTGCAAGTGCTAGCTGGGACAACGGAACTGCCCAGAACTACGCCGAGTTCATGGATGGCGACACCAAGGTTATGATTTGGGTAGAAGACGTGGCATCTTTGAATGAGAAAATGAAGGTGGGACAGCAGAATCACCTGGCCGGACTGGGCTTCTGGAAGTTAGGCTTAGAGTCGCCGGAAGTATGGCCGACCATTGCGCAATATACGAATTAAGCAACAAAGACCTCATACCTGAGAGAAAATACGCAGGATGGGGTCTTTTTTTGTGCGTCTTATGGTATAATTATGAACATGAATACAAAAATATACAGAATGGAGCATCAGCAAAATGATGCGGCTTTGCTTGAAGAAGCAGGAGCAATTATCCGAAACGGTGGATTGGTTGCTTTTCCAACAGAAACCGTTTATGGATTAGGTGGAGATGCCATGAACCCATCGGCATCCCAGAAGATATACGCAGCCAAGGGACGTCCTTCCGACAATCCTTTGATTGTGCACATTTGGGATTACTCCCAGTTAGAGGAAATTGCGGCAGAGTTACCGCCGGAAGCCAAGAAGCTTTCCGATGCGTTCTGGCCGGGACCAATGACCTTAATCGTTCCGAAGAACGATAAGATTCCTTACGAGACCACCGGTGGATTGGATACCGTAGCGGTACGAATGCCATCCCACGAAGTGGCAAGAGAGTTTATCCGCGTCAGCGGTTGTATGATTGCGGCACCAAGTGCCAATACATCCGGACGTCCGAGTCCCACCACAGCAGATCATGTATGGCAGGACTTGAACGGCAAGATTGACGCTATCATCGACGGCGGAGCGGTTGATATCGGATTGGAATCTACCATTGTAGATATCAGCGAAGACATCCCGACGATTTTACGTCCGGGCTATATCACCAAAGCCATGCTGGAAGAGGTGGTAGGAGAGGTTCGCATCGATCCGGGTATTATATCTGAGAATGAACACGTTCGTCCCAAGGCACCGGGGATGCGTTACAAGCATTACGCACCGAAGGGAGACCTTACCATTATCAATGGTGCACAGGACGATGTGGTGGCATATATTAATGAAGCAAGCGCCAAGGCCGTAGCAGAAGGTAAGACCGTTGGCATTATCGCAACCGAAGAGACGGAAGCGTTGTATCGAACCGGCGAAGTATTAACCATCGGTTCCAGAGACAATGAAGATTCCATCGCACATAACCTGTACGGAATCTTACGTTCCTTCGATGCATTGGGGGTAGAGATTATCTATTCTGAGAGCTTTTCCACTCCGCGGATTGGACAGGCAATCATGAATCGATTATTTAAGGCAGCAGGACATCATATGATTGATGTCTAAGTTGGACAGGGAAAATTATGAGAGATATCAAAAGAATTATTTTTGTTGCCGGCAATGGAATATCCAGATCGCCAATGGCAGCAGGTATTTTTGCACAGTTATATACCAAGGGGGATATTGAGGTATTGTGCCGTGGACTTGTGGTACAATTCCCGGAGCCGCTGAATCAGAAGGCGGAAGCAGTGATGATTTCCAATGGTATTACCATGGAGGATTTTACCTCACAGGAGATTTCCGAAGAGGATTATACAGAAGGCACCATTGCATTCACAATGGAGAAGGCGCAGCAGGCTAGACTCATCGACAAGATTGAGGCAGCCAATGAGGAGAACACCTTCGTGTTGTCCGAGTATGTAGGGGATGAGCTTGAGATTATGGACCCTTACGGCGGAACGTTGCAGACCTATGGCCTCTGTTTTGAAGTCATGAAGAACGCAATCAAGAAGCTAATCAATATGTTGGAATTACAACGGTAGAGGGGGCAGTTATGAGCGACAAGAGGACAGACTACATATCTTGGGATGAGTACTTTATGGGAATCGCAATGTTATCCGGTATGCGTTCGAAGGATCCGCATACCCAGGTGGGGGCCTGCATCGTAAGCGAGGATAACAAGATTCTTTCCATGGGATACAACGGTTTCCCCAAGGGATGTTCCGATGACGAATTCCCTTGGAACCGTGACGGGGATCCATTGGAGAACAAGTACTTCTACACCACCCACAGTGAGCTGAATGCGATTCTGAATTATCGTGGTGGAAGCTTAGAGGGTTCCAAGCTCTATGTATCTTTGTTCCCGTGTAATGAATGCGCCAAGGCCATCATTCAGTCGGGCATCAAAGAGGTCATCTACGACGATGACAAGTATCAGAACACACCAAGTGTGATTGCATCCCGTCGCATGCTTACCGCAGCCGGCGTTGCCATTCGCAAGTACGAGCACACCAATCGAAAAGTTGAAATTTTACTTTAAAATATCAGACGACTTTGACAACACGTGTGGTTTGTATTACAGAAATTTCTTGAAAGATTTGGCATTAAGGAGTAAGTTTGAAGAAGGAGAAGCAACAAGTATTAGGAATGTTGGCACTGATTACGCAACTCGGTGTCATCATGATCGTATCAATTCTTATGTGTACATTGATCGGGAACTGGATAGGACGTAGACTGGATATGGAATGGATCAGTGTTTTAGGATTCTTTTTGGGGGCCATGTCGGGATTTACGGGGGTATATCGTACAGTTTCCAAGTATATCAAGAAAAACAAAGACTAGAGAGCAAGAAGTCATAACAACGAGAGAACATATATGATAAAAGCGTTGAGACGACTGAACCAGGCGTTGCCGGAATTGGTGTTTGGCATCCTTCTATGGGGCGTTGCCGCAGAAGCCATCGGTATCTGGTTCGTTACAGACAAAGCAGGTTATACCATAGGTCTATTGTGTGGCCTAGGTTGTGCTATTTTTATGGGTGTGCATATCGCTCTTGTGATTGAACAGGCCGTTCGGACCGAAGGCGGTGCACCGAAGATTCTTGCAGCAAAATCCGTTCTGCGATATCTCGTGGTAACGGTGGTACTTGTAGTGATGATGATTACCAAGGTGGGGAGTCTGATTCCTGCATTTATCGGTATTCTCGGCTTGAAGGTCAGTGCATACGCACAGCCTTTATTGCATAAAAAGTTATTCCAGAATCTTCCACAGGAAGAAAACACTCTAGAGGATGAGGAGGTGAAGCAGTGAATAATGCATTGCTGATGAGTTCAGCAGGGGATATTGATTTCATGATTCACGGCTTGTTTAGTTATGAGCTATTCGGCCAAACATTGTGGATCACAACGTCTCATGTCTGTATCTTAATCGTAATGCTGTCGCTCATCATTTTTTCGATTGTAGCCGGTCGAAAAATGCGAAGGGCTACGGATGTTCCCGATGGATTCCAGAATATCGTGGAACTGGTGGTAGAACTTCTTGACGGAATGGTAGCCGGAAGTATGGGTAAGAGCGCTCCGAAGTTTCGCAATTACATCGGAACGATTTTTATCTTTATTCTGGTAAGTAACATTTCCGGATTGGTTGGTCTGAGACCACCGACAGCAGATTACGGTACGACGTTTGCACTAGGTATCATAACCTTCTGCTTAATTCACTTTAACGAAGTCAAGCATAACAGCTTGAAGAGCATTTGGATTGACAAGTGTTCACCTTTGCCACCTTGGCTGCCGATTTGGCTGCCAATCAATATCATAAGTGATATTGCGGTACCGATTTCGTTATCTTTGCGTCTGTTCGCTAATGTATTATCCGGAACAGTAATGATGGCGCTGGTATACGGATTATTATCCAAGATTGCTTATGTGTGGCCAGCAGTACTACATGTGTACTTTGATTTATTCTCAGGAGCAATTCAGACCTACGTTTTCTGTATGCTGACGATGACCTACATCGCTCAGGCAATTGGAGACGACAACAACTAAAGAATTAGGAGGACAACAGAATGAACATTTCAGGACAGGATTTAATTTTAGCATGCTCAGCAATCGGTGCAGGCCTTGCAGTTATCGCAGGTATCGGACCTGGTGTCGGCCAGGGTATCGCAGCAGGACACGCAGCAGCAGCAGTTGGACGTAACCCGGGAGCACAGGGACAGATCATGTCTACCATGCTTTTAGGACAGGCGGTAGCAGAGACCACAGGTCTTTACGGTTTGTTGGTAGCTATGTTGCTGTTATTCGTAAAACCTTTAGTTGGCTAATAGATAAGAATAATAATTAAGAGGAAAAAAACATGACAAGACTGTTTAATCTTGATCCACAGTTATTACAGGATTCCATCTTGCTTGCGATTTCCATGTTCTTCTTATTCCTCATCATGTCATACAACCTCTTCAATCCGGCGCGGAAGTTCTTAGAGGACAGAAAAGCCCGCATTCGCGGAGAGTTAGAGGATGCTGCCAATGATAAGGAAGCTGCAGCCAATTTGAAGGCAGAGTACGAAGCAAAAATCAAATCTGCTGACAAAGAAGTGGAAGCGATTCTTGCAGAGGCTCGCAAGAAGGCTCTGGCCAATGAAAATAAAATCATTGCAGATGCCAAGGAAGAAGCCGCACGTATCATTGCAAGAGCCAATGAAGAGGCTCTCTTAGAGCAGAAGCGTGTAGCAGATGAAATGAAGCAGCAGATGATAACTGTAGCAGCTATGATGGCGCAGAAGGTTGTATCACAGCAGATTGACACTTCTGTACAGGCGTCTCTGGTAGATGAGACATTAAAGGAAATGGGTGGTTCTACATGGCAAAGTTAGTAGAGAGCGTCTATGGTGATGCGCTTTTCGAGCTTGCGATAGAACAGAATCGTGTAGACGACTACGCGGAGGAAGCAAGGGGCTTGGTACAGGTCCTGGAAGAGAATCCACAGTTGTCACAGCTCATGGCTCATCCCCAGGTGACGAAAGAAGAAAAGCTGGAAATGATCGATAATATCTTCAAGGGTAAAGTCAGTGGCGAAGTGCTAGGACTATTACGAACGATTATCGAGAAAAACCATTTTTCTGATACCAAAGAAGTATTTACCTATTTCCTGAATCGTGTGAAGGAATATAAGAACATTGGTGTTGCTACCGTAAGCACTCCGATGGAATTATCCGAGGCACAGAAGAAGGAAGTAGAAAAGAAGCTTCTTGAGACAACCAAATATGTCTCCTTTGAGATTAACTATGTAGTTGATCCAGAACTAATCGGGGGAATGGTGATCCGTATCGGTGATTGGGTCGTGGATTCCAGTATTAAGACGAAGATCTATAACCTATCCCGAGATCTATCAAAAATACAGTTGAAAGTAGGTGAAGGCACTCCATGAAATTACAACCGGAAGAGATTAGCTCCGTAATCAAAGAACAGATGCAGCGCTATGCTTCCCAACTGGAAGTATCCGAAGTTGGAACCGTAGTTCAGGTTGCAGATGGAATCGCCCGTATCCATGGACTTGAGAAAGCCATGCAGGGCGAGCTCCTGGAATTCCCGGGAGAAGTATATGGAATGGTATTGAACCTTGAGGAAGATAACGTTGGTGCCGTACTTTTGGGCAGCCAGAAGAATATTAACGAAGGCGATACCGTTAAGACCACGGGACGAGTAGTTGAGGTTCCTGTTGGAGATGCATTATTAGGACGTGTAGTCAATGCACTCGGACAGCCAATCGATGGCAAGGGACCGATTCAGACCTCTAAGTTCCGTCAGATTGAAAGAGTAGCAAGTGGTGTTATCTCCAGAAAGTCTGTAGATACACCATTACAGACAGGTATCAAGGCAATCGACTCCATGATTCCGATTGGACGTGGACAGCGTGAGTTGATTATCGGTGACAAGCAGACCGGTAAGACAGCAATCGCAATTGATACCATCATTAACCAGAAGGGACAGAACGTAAAATGTATTTACGTTGCAATCGGTCAGAAGGCTTCTACCGTTGCAGGTCTCGTAAAGACATTGGAAGAGTTTGGTGCAATGAGCTACACCACAGTCGTTGCAGCAACTGCCAGTGAGTTAGCACCACTCCAGTACATTGCTCCGTATTCCGGATGTGCAATGGGTGAAGAGTGGATGGAGAATGGGGAAGATGTACTCATCATCTATGATGACTTGAGTAAGCATGCAACCGCATATCGTACACTCTCCTTGCTGCTTCGTCGTCCACCGGGACGTGAGGCATATCCTGGTGATGTATTCTACTTGCATTCCAGATTGTTGGAGCGTGCAGCTCGATTGTCCGACAAGTTAGGCGGAGGATCCTTAACCGCACTTCCAATCATTGAGACCCAGGCAGGCGATGTATCTGCATACATCCCGACCAACGTAATTTCCATTACCGACGGTCAGATTTATTTGGAGACAGATGCATTCAACGCAGGTCAGCGTCCGGCTATCAACGCTGGTTTGTCCGTATCCCGTGTAGGTGGATCCGCACAGATCAAGGCGATGAAGAAGATTGCAGCACCAATCCGTGTAGACTTGGCACAGTATCGAGAGCTGGCATCCTTTGCACAGTTCGGTTCCGAGTTGGATGCGGATACCGCTGAGAAGTTGGCACAAGGTGAGCGCGTTCAGGAAATCCTGAAGCAGCCACAGTACCAGCCAATGCCGGTTGAGTTCCAGATTATTATTATCTATGCAGCAACCCAGAAGTATTTGTTGGATATCCCAACCGCAGACATTCTGGATTTCGAGACTGCATTGTTCGAGTTCATCAAGACCAAGTATCCGGAAATCCCACAGGGTATCAAGGAGAAGAAGGTCTTAGAAGAAGACAACGAGCAGGCACTCATTAAGGCAATCAACGAGTGTAAGGCAGATTTTCTTAAGGGTAGATAAGCGAAAGGTGGTGAATGCGCATGGCCTCAATGAGAGACATTAAGAGACGCCGTAGTAGTATTTCCAGTACTCAGCAGATCACAAAAGCCATGAAGCTTGTATCTACCGTTAAGTTACAGAAGGCTAAGGGCAGAGCGGAGCAGACCGCACCATACTTCAATTACATGTATGACACGGTTTGCACCATGTTGGCCAAGGCCGGAAGTGTGAATCATCCGTATCTGAATAAGCAGGAATCCACCAAGAAGGCGGTCATCACCATTTCCTCCAACCGAGGATTGGCAGGCGGTTACAACAGTAGTGTTGTAAAGCTGTTGACCCAGGGAGACCTTCCTGCAGAAGATGTGGAAGTATATGCCATCGGACATAAGGGTGAAGAGGGCTTAGCCATTCGTGGTTATCACATTGCCAAGGAATACAACGAGGTAATGGAAGCTCCGACCTATGAAGATGCTATGACCATCTGTAAGGATGTGTTAACCGCATATACCTCCGGTGAGATTGGAGAAATCTATCTTGCTTACACACATTTTAAGAATACGGTGGTACACCAGCCGAAGCTTTTGAAATTGCTTCCGGTTGAGGTGGACGAAGCAGATATAGAAGGTATGGACAAGAACCTTCTGATGAACTTCGAACCCAACGAAGAGGAAGCAATCGGACTGATTATTCCGAAGTACATCACAAGCCTGGTGTACGGAGCGTTGATTGAGGCAGTTGCCAGTGAAAATGGTGCGCGTATGCAAGCCATGGACAATGCAACCAGCAACGCAGAGGAAATGATCAGCGATTTGACGTTGAAGTACAACAGAGCCCGTCAGGGATCCATTACACAGGAGCTGACGGAGATCATCGCAGGTGCAGAGGCAATCTCGTAGCCTAAGATGAGCCAAATAAAATAAAGGAGACAAAAGTAGACATGGCGAATGAGAATATTGGAAAAATTACTCAGATCATCGGTGCCGTTCTTGATATCAAGTTCCCGGCAGGAAGCTTGCCGGAAATCAATGATGCTATCGAGATTACACGAACCAACGGCGAAAAGTTGGTAGTGGAAGTAGCACAGCATTTGGGTGATGATACGGTTCGCTGTATCGCCTTGGGACCTACCGACGGATTGGTTCGTGGTATGGATGCCGTAGGAACCGGAGCACCGATTAGTGTACCGGTTGGTGAAGAGACCTTGGGACGTATGTTTAACGTACTGGGTGATCCGATCGATGAGCTTCCTGCTCCACAGACCAAGGAGCGTAGTCCGATTCATAGACCGGCACCTGCATTTGAAGAGCAGGCAACATCTTCCGAGATGTTGGAGACCGGAATTAAGGTCGTTGACCTTCTTTGCCCATATCAGAAGGGTGGTAAGATTGGACTTTTCGGTGGTGCAGGTGTAGGTAAAACCGTATTAATTCAGGAATTGATTCATAACATCGCTACCGAGCACGGTGGATACTCCGTATTTACCGGTGTAGGCGAGCGTACCAGAGAGGGTAATGACCTCTACTACGAAATGAAGGAATCCGGCGTTATTGATAAGACTTGCATGGTGTTCGGACAGATGAACGAACCACCGGGAGCAAGAATGCGTGTTGGTCTTACCGGACTTACCATGGCAGAGTACTTCCGTGATAAGGGTGGTAAGGACGTGCTTCTCTTCATCGATAACATTTTCCGTTTTACCCAGGCAGGTTCCGAGGTATCCGCATTGCTTGGCCGTATGCCATCCGCAGTAGGTTACCAGCCAACCTTGCAGACAGAGATGGGTGCTCTTCAGGAGCGAATCACCTCTACTAAGAACGGATCCATCACATCGGTACAGGCTGTATACGTACCTGCCGATGACTTAACTGACCCGGCTCCGGCTACCACCTTCGCTCACTTGGACGCAACCACCGTATTGGAGCGTTCCATCGCAGAGCTTGGTATCTATCCGGCAGTAGACCCATTGGGCTCCACTTCCCGTATCCTTGACCCACGTATCGTAGGTAAGGAGCACTTCGAAGTTGCCCGTGGTGTACAGGAAATCCTTCAGAAGTATAAGGAATTACAGGATATCATCGCTATCCTTGGTATGGACGAGTTGTCCGAAGAAGATAAGTTGGTTGTATCTCGTGCCCGTAAGATTCAGAGATTCTTATCCCAGCCGTTCTTCGTAGCAGGACAGTTCACCGGTTTGGAAGGTAAGTACGTACCAATCGCTGAGACCGTACGTGGATTCAAGGAAATCCTGGAAGGCAAGCTGGATGATATCTCCGAAGGTTTCTTCCTGAATTCCGGAACCATCGACGAGGTTCGTGAAAAAGCAGCCGCTGCAGCGAAGTAAGGGGTGAGGCAATGGCAGAATCAGACAAGAATGTATTTGAAATAGAAATCATCACACCGGATCGTGTATTCTATCAGGGTGAGGCTTCTATGATCGAATTTAATACGGTGGAAGGTGAGATTGGTGTGTATAAGAACCACATCCCGCTGGCAACCGTACTTGCTCCGGGAATTGTCACCATCACGGAAGGCGATTCCAAGAAGTATGCTGCCGTTCATTCCGGCATTGGACAAATCCTCGGAGATAAGGTAACCTTACTTGCAGAGATTGCAGAGTGGCCGGGCGAGATCGATGAATCCCGTGCGAAGAGTGCGGAGGAGCGTGCAAGAGAACGTCTTGAGCATAAGGACAGCAATCTCGATGTAATGCGTGCAGAGCTGGCACTTCGCAAAGCTCTGGTTCGTCAGGAAGTCTTGAAGAAATAACAGAATGAGGAAACGCTATGTTATCTAGAACAAACAAAGAGATCATCGAAGATCTGAAAGTGGAGCTTAGCTCCCTGGAAGCGGAAGAAGAACAGCTTCGTAAAGATATCGAGCGCATCGAAGGCAAGAAGAAACAAATCTTGGAAGAGATTGCGCAACATTCCGATGAGAAATACGAAGAAGATATGCTTGCGCTGGTATACCAGCAGCGTCGGAAGCAGTAACTTTCCGTTGATAACATAGGATTATTTTGCGCCCGCGGCTCAGTCGTGGGCGCTTTTTTTGAAAAAGAGATTTGCATGTTGGAAAGAAACAATATGCAACTTTTGCATATTTGAAATTTGAGGCATGTAATATTTGCATATGCATTGACATAGATATGCAATTTTTGCATAATATGAATAGGAGGATGTGCAAATGACGGCATTGAAAACAATTCGTACAGAAAAAAAATTAACGCAACAAGAAGCGGCGAAAGCGTTAGGTGTTTCACTTCGCACATACGTGGAATACGAAAATAATGACAAAAAAACAGAGACGCTGAAGTATCGATACTTGCTAGATGGGCTGAATAAAATAAACTATATTGATGAGACGAATGGAATTATTCTTTTGGATGATTTATGTCAAAAGGTTAAAATGGTATTAGCGGATTATGATGTGAAGTTCTGCTATTTATTTGGTTCGTACGCAAAGGGGATTCCTACTGAAGAGAGTGATGTTGATTTGTTGATTTCTACAACTACAACAGGATTGAAGTATTATGAGATGGTGGAACGATTGCGCCAGGAACTTCACAAGAAAATTGATTTGCTGGATATGAAGCAATTGGTTAGTAATGAGCAGCTTATAGAGGAAGTGCTGAAGGACGGAATTAAAATCTATGGATAATCGTAAAACAGATACATATTATGCACGTAAGATTGAAGATGATCTTGCGTTTATTGTGAAGCATACAGAAGATGTGGACCAAGAGGAATTGGCGAAGAATGAGGTGTTATTGGATTCTATGTTGTTTCGCTTAATCCAGATATCAGAGAATGCGAAACACCTAAGTGATGAGTATCGGGTGAATCGACCGAGCATTCCGTGGATGGCGATATCCGGTCTGCGAAACCGTATCGTTCATGATTATGGGCATGTAGAATTAGGGATTGTATATGAGACACTTAAGAATGATATACCGGAATTATTGTCGGTGATTAGAAAAGATAATAATGCTGATTCAGGAGAGGATGATTGAAATGGCAGAACGATTAACCAAGTCAGATGTAGCAAAGATTGAAGCAGAGATTGAAAAGAGAAAGTTAGAGATTCGGCCACAGCTGATTGCCGAGGTAAAAGAGGCAAGAGCGCAGGGTGATCTCTCCGAGAATTTTGAATATTATGCAGCGAAAAAGGCGAAGAATCAGAATGAGAGTCGTATTCGCTACTTAGAGAATATGTTGAAATTCGCTACCATCGTGGAAGATGATTCTAAGAGTGGCGAAGTGGGTATGAATAATACCGTAACATTGTACTTCCCGGAAGACGATATGGAAGAGCCTTATAAGATTGTTACTTCTATCCGAAGCAATTC
>JAEEGI010007759.1_pt1 | contig 23953 bp, 19 predicted proteins | sample 8958751 | NCBI WGS metagenome assembly JAEEGI01 (sample SAMN16246545, study PRJNA631951) | gut metagenome | biome: gut microbiome; feature: rumen; material: KS-attached | host: Bos | place: Iran: Karaj | collected 2018-10 | reverse complement strand
TGCATACAACAGTCTGTCCTTAGATGACAACGGGAACTTCCTGCTTTCATCCGACTATTATCAGCAGAGATGTCGTCTGATATTTGAAAGAGAAAACAGTTTTCTGCTGTCTCTCCCGATGTAAAAATCAAGGCTATCGGCTAGGCCGGTAGCCTTGATTTTTATATACAGCAGCCTACAAGAAAAAACTTACGGTCAAACCTCAAAGCTTATCCGGTATAGTTTTTTCCCTGCCGGATCATATCCCGTTCGAAAGCATGACTGATAGCATTTATAACTGTCTTTTTGTCCGCACTCCACAGCGGCGCAATCAGATTTCTCTTTGCTCCGTCACCAGTCAGCCGGTGTACAACCATCTCAGGGGGAATGCTCTCAACGCATTTCTCCAGAATGCGAATGTATTCCTCCAGTGACAGCACCCGGAATTTACCGGCTTCATAGTCAGCTGCCAGCTCTGTTCCCTTCACCACATGCAGAAGCTGAAACTTGATTCCGTCTGCCCCGCTTCTGCCGATATAGGCTGCAGTCTGCTGCATCATATTCTCTGTCTCACCAGGAAGGCCCAGTATCATATGGGCAATTACCTCAATTCCTGCGCAGTTCAACCGCCGCACCGCATCATTATAAACATCAAGTGTATATCCACGGCGGATATAATCTGCTGTCGCTGCATGAATGGTCTGAAGCCCCAGCTCTATCCAGACCGGTTTGATTTTATTCATTTCCGCAAGGAGGCTGATCACTTTTTCCGGAAGGCAATCCGGTCTTGTGGCAATGGCAAGGACAGCGATATCCGGCTGAGCGATCGTTTCCGAATACAGATACCGCAGTCTTTCCAGTGGGGCATAGGTGCCCGTATAGCTCTGGTAATAGGCTATATACTTTTTCCCGCCTTTTCCTGCAACCATGGATTTTGCCCGTACAATAGCAGCCGGGATATCATTGTCAACCGGTATGGCAAAATCACCGCTTCCATCCAAGCAGAAAATACAGCCGCGGGTATCCAGTCTGCCATCCCTGGTCGGGCAGGAGAAGCCGCCGTCCAATGCCAGCTTATAGACTTTTTCCCCGAATCTCTCCCGCAGATATGTATTCAGGCTTCTGTAATGCTCCATACCAATCCTCCTGAAGTCAAGAACACAACCTCATATACCAATTCATAGCGTTTTTTACAGCCTGTTTTGGCTGCTTTGCGGATGCAAACAGCAGGCACCATGTTTGGGTTCCTGCTGTTTGCTGAATTTCAGTTTATCAGATAATCTTCCGGTATTCTGCTTCTATAGCCGCTGCGGTTTTGCTGTCTGAAGGAATGCCGCTTAACTGCTCCAGAGTCTTTCTTATGCCAAGAGAGGCAATCAGCTTCTGCATTTCGGCACTCTGCACATCATCGGGATTGTCATAGGTCAGTACTTCAGCTATTCCCCTGATATAGGCAGGCGTAGCAATGCCAAAGTCGTTGGCATAGTTCATGGCAGCAACTATTCTGTCATTGGCAGCAAGTTTCCGTATCGGTTCACGGGCAACTCGTACACAGGTATCAATGATATGCGGGTTAAGAAAACGCTTCATGATAAAGCTGCGGTATTCCAGCATTTCCTGTTTCGTAAATCCATGCCGTTTTACAAGCATTTCACCGGCTTCCTCCATCATCTGCCAGACAACACTGTAGATCTCTTCGTCAGCCAAAGACTCCTGTACGGTTTTATACCCTTTGCGGTATCCGAAGCAGCCTGTTACGGCGTTAGGTCCGTTGAGTGTAAAAAGTTTACGTTCCAGATATCTGGAGAGATCATCCACGATGTGCAGGCCTTTGATTTCCGGCAATTCACCGCGGAAGCCGCTTTTCAGAGCATCCCACTCATAGTACTTTTCAGCCGTAACATCCGCTGGAAGAGCATCTCTGCAGGGAGGAATAATACCGTCAATCGCACAGTCGGGAAAACCGATATGATTTTTGAGGTACTCTTTTTCTTTCTCAGTCAGGTACCCGAGTACCAAATTTTTCAGAACAGTTGTTCCCCCTATGGCATTTTCACAGGCAAGTACATTTGCAGTGCCGGTAAAACCGTTTTCTCTGCGTCGGGAAATGCTTTTTGCAATAGCAGGAGCCACTTTCCCGAGCACTGAAAGCCCCGTACAGGTACAGATCAACTCACAGGATGCACATTCCTCCACAAGTTCCGGAGAAAGCGAACTGATAGCGGAAATATTCCTGACAGTTACGCTCTCATCTCTGTCATCAATCCTCCTGATAATATATTCCCCGCGCGTATTGATGTCCCGGATTACTTCTTCATTGATATCAGCCAGCACTACATGAAAGCCCGACTGCTCCAGAAGCATTGCTATAACGCCTCTCCCAAATTGCCCCGCGCCGATTAATACTGCTTTTTTCATTTTTCCGCCTTCGTTTCCAGCAGATATTTTTCTGCTTCTGAACTCCAGAGGCCGTTATTGGCCATACACAGCTCGTTCAGCTTTGCAAAGAAAGGATCTTCCCGGCCAAGTTTCTCAAAATTCTCTATGGCTGTGAGTGGCATATCCACCCCTGTATAAATCAGTTTTTTGCTTCCTGAAATCTCCGGATAATGCAGCGTTGCTTCCGGAACTGCGCACAGCCCGCCGACATGAGAAACCAGGATAGCCGGATTAATTTTTCCGGCATTCATCATGTTCACTGCTTCTTTCATATCGTCTGTGTTCCCGCCTGAAGTGCCTACAACATGTGTGGAGGCATAATGAACATTGTAGAAATTCAGCGTCGCCTTGAAGTCTTTGTCGCTGGGTCCGGAGAAGAAATTCAGGCAGCCGTCGGAAGCAAGCAGATGGTCACCCATTTCCACCATCGCCGTTACAGGTGCAAATACAAGGACATCGTCATAGCCTTTCCCGCCGGTCAGCGCTCTGAGTTCTCCTTCAGGATCAGTGCAGGCTGCTGTATTGAAATAGTATAATTTCACTCCATTTTCCGCAGCATCTTCTGCCGTCAGAAGCTGTGCAAGCCGGTCCAGGTGTTCCTGTCTCCGTCCGGTAACCACCAGCAGGGACGGGCGCCGGTCACAGTGAAGTATATAATCTATTGCCGCCTGCCCCATCGGGCCGTTTCCCGCCAGCATCAGCATATTGCCGCCTTCACGAATTCCCATATGATGGACGTAACTGCCATTTTTCGTATGGTACATGGCATGGAAAGTGCCGATGACACAGCTGTACGGTTCAGTCATGGAACCGGCGAAAAAACTTGTTCCGCTGTAGGGAATCAGGCAGTTCATTTCCATCACTTCATTGGGAAATATAATGTACGTAGCGTCTCCGCCGCAATAAGAGTAAGAGTATCCAAGTGCATCCAGACTGCCCTTGTAATTCAGAGCAGGCTGGATAATAAAGCGGTCTCCGGCTTTGAACTTTTCAGCCCATTTCGCACCAACCTTTACAATTTCCCCGCAAAACTCATGCCCGACTACAGCCGGGTTCTCCGTTATGTCGTCGTGTACGCGCTTATGAGCCTTTCCCTGTTTTGCGGCTTTGAAAGTAGACGCACAAAGGCTGTCGGAAATAACTCTGGCGAGGATTTCATCCTCTTTCATTTCGGGTAGTTCAAATTCATCCAGCCGCAGGTCCATTTCCCCGTGTAAACGAACAGCTTTTGTTTTCACTGCTTAATTCTCCTTTTCTCTTTCAACAAGTTTCCATGCTGCATCAACCAAATGTGCAAAGCGGGGATCAGACAGCTGCTTACAGATAAAACTCTGCGACGGGGAGTTGATATCTTCCCCGGAAATCTGTTTCAGCCCGTATTTTTCGCAAAGCCCCATCAGCCTGTCAAGCTGTGCTCTGGTATTGCGCGAGGGCATATAGGTGACCGCCGGGATTCCGGCTTCCGGCAAATAGGCAATCAGTTCATCCAGATAATCATCTTCAAACTTTTCAGCCTTTTTATCACCCGTTGGAGAAACCGTCACATCCCCCAGATAGGGATAGCACAGAATGGCATCCACATCCTTTGCAAAGGTAATCGCTTCGGAAAGTGGCATCAATTCATCTGTCGGTTCAATGTACACCTCGCGGATCAGCCCGGCTTTGTATGTTCCGAGCAGTTTATACTGCTCTTCCTCCGTGCCATGTGGCAGTACTTTCTTTGCCAATGCAAAAAGGAGATGCCGTTCCGTCACACTGCCACCGTTTACATATTCTGAAAGCGGTAGAACATCCTTTTCAAAGTCCAAAGGAATCCCGGTCTTCTCGCTGATTCTCTTCAGCATAACCACATTACGAGCATTTCTGCGCTCTCTGTAAGGCTTCAGGAAGTCAGCTGTCTGTGTAAAGTATCGCTCACGGATACTGTGAAAAGTCATATAGGAAACTCCGCACTGATCGGGGTTGTTTATTCTTTTCTTTCCAAAAGGCGTCTCTGCCCAGCTGATACGCATTTCCACTCCGCAGGTTGCCCCTACACCGGCGAGTTCTGCAGCTCTGCGGAATTCTGATGCACCGCCGATACTGTCATGATCCATGATACCGGCAGTTGCAAGGCCTGCCCGTCTTGCTGCCCACACAGCGGCAGTGGGCGAATATGGTGAAAAGGAAAACGTAGTATGAATATGGTTATTGGCATACTGCGGTAAAACAACGGGTTTCTGTTTCTCCTCTTCCAACAGGATCTGCAGGTTCTGCAGGCGTTTCTCCGCTGTATGGGCATTCAGGAACTCAATCTCTCTGTCCATGGCAATCAGTTCAGCATCGTCTGGCCGCCGGTAACCGGAATTGCCTGGCCTGTCTCAAAAGTCTGCTCCACACAATAGAATATTGCTTTTGCTACATCTTCCGGTGTGCATCCCCGATGGATAGGAGACTTGGAAAGATAATAATCCTTCACATCCTCCACCGTTCTGGCTCCGGGCACTTTGCCCGCAGCCAGGTACTGCACAAACAGGCCTTTTTCCGGATCTGACCACAGAGGCCCGTCATAGTAGTTCCCGGGGCAGACGGAATTGACTTTAATCTGCCAAGGGATGAGCTCCAGCGCAAAACTCTGCGTCAGCCCGATCCCGCCGAATTTTCCTCCTGCATAGGCAAAATTTGCCTTGGAACCGACAAGTCCGGATTTTGAATTAACCTGTACGATATCATACCAGCGGCTGTGATCCGCTTCATATTCCTCTTTCATAATCTCGCTGACATATTTCGCACAGAGAAAATACCCTGTATAGTTGATCTTTGTTACCTGTTCAAAATTGTCCGGCGTCATGTCATGCAGGCTGCCTGCCTTCAGCACACCTGCATTGGAAATGAACAGATCAATTCCTCCAAAGTGCTCGACTGCACCGATCATAAGATTTTCAACGGATGCAGGTTCTGACACATCGCACTGTACAAAGAAGCTGTTCTCTCCCAGCTGCTTTGCAGCTGCCAACCCCTGTTTTTCGCTGCGGTTTGCAATGACAACCTGAGCGCCCTCCCGGATCAACGCTTGTGCTATTCCGAATCCGAACCCCTGCGCTCCGCCTGTTACCACCGCAATCTTCCCGGAAAGCCTGCCCGGGAAGCACGGGCGCTTACCGACCTGCTCGGCAGCAACCCTTTTTGCCTCTTCAAACGTCATGTTCTGCTCTCCTTTCACGCACAATTCTCTGTCATTTCAAGCCTGTTTTTTTCGATATGATTCTGCTTCCCAGTTCAGAATGAAACTGACCAGCTCTTCACTGAGCGGATGCGGCCCGCCAAAACTCCGTGAATACCAGTTTATTTTCTGGGCATCCAGATAGAGAAGCTGCGCATTTTTCGTGTCCGGTAATTCCGGACCAACACCGCAATACACAATATGATCCGGTGTAAACGGCCTGGAAAGATCCACCTCATCCAGCTTTTCCGGCAGTTCTCCCGGAAGCTCGGATTTCAGTGTCGTCATCATGTTGTGCAGAAGCTTCTCAAGCCCTTCCGGTGTATCAGAAGCAAAGAATACGCCGTGATTCTGCAGCAGCACCGTATTGCTGTCAGGGCCTATTTTATCTGCAAGGAGCTTGGCAAGCGTATATCCCGGCCTGCAGGCATTCACCCAGATTACTCCCGGGAACAGCTCTGCTGCAGCGCGCTGTCCGTCTTCCCCACAGGTAAGCCCGTTGATCAGGGCAGGGTGAAGATGAAGCACATAACGCTGCGGAAACAGTGCGTGAAGAAGCGTCTCAACGCTCGGCCGTTTGTGTTCTTCTCCCGGAAGCCTTGCTGAATTGACATCTGCAAGGAACATTGCTTCGCGTTCTTTATCTTCATTCGGATACTTCTTCCTGCAGATAGTCAGAAGCTTTTCCATATCCATCGCTACAAAATCCACGGATCGTATCGTGCTCAAACTGCAGCCTGATCCTTTGATATACAGGATCCCCCCCTCCTTCATGGAGGTGTTCCCGCCGCCTGCAAGGACAAGCTCAGGATTTGAGCCGTATCTTCGCGAAAATTCAACCAATTTCTGCATTCAGCACTCTCCTTTATCAGTACATCTGGTCTTCAATCGCTTTTTCAATAATCATATTGTCTGCTTTTCCGGTGCGGAAAGACATATAGGAATAGAGCGTATCAACGATCGTCAGTTCCGCAATGCGGGAAGAGATGGCAACAATCCTGTACCGTGTTTCATTCGCCGCTGTATAGAGGGAAATATCTGCCAGCTCCGTCAAAGGGGACTTTCCCATTGAGCTCAGGCTGATGACAGTTGCTCCATTATTTTTCGCCAGAAGTGTATTATCCACTACCACTTTCGACGAGCCGGAATGGCTGACCGCAAACACTACATCCTGTTTCCCGGCAAATGCTGCTGTAATCGTCTGCAGGTTGACATCCGAAAGCGCATGCACATCAAGGCCAAGGCGTAAAAACTTATGCTGGATATCCGCTGCAACTGCCGCGCTGCCTCCCACGCCGAAAATATAGATCCGTCTGGCTTTCAACAGCACCTCTGCAGCATGTTTCAGCACAGCAGGATCGGCGCTGTTTCTTGTCAGGGAAACTGCATCCGATGCAGCTCCGAAAACCTTCTGGACAACAGATGTCATATTGTCCTCCGCTGTGACTTCCTCTCCGGCAAACTGCACAGTTGTACTGATATTCTGGATCAGTGCAATTTTAAGGGCCTGATATCCGGAGAAGCCAAGATTTCTGCAGGCTCTGACCACCGTAGGCTCTGAAACTCCGCAACAGTCCGCCAGCGCACTGACGGAAAGATTGATCACCTCGCCGGGATTTGCCGCTATGTATTCAGCTACAGCCGCTTCTGACTTGCTGAGCTCCGGTATCATACTCCTGATCCGAAAGCTCAATGCAGAATCTTCTTTTTGCATCAGACACCCGCTTTTTCGCGGCGGATCTGTTCAACCTGTGTGAAGTTGTGGCTCGGTTTGCTGATGCCGAGCGGCATAATCTTCTGATCGATGGCATCCAGAATCCATTCCTTCTGCGGGAAGAATTCCTTCTCCAGTTCTGCACAGGGAGTGATCCAGTTCTGTGCCCCGATCAGCACAGGAGGAGCATCCAGATAATTGAAGCAGAGTTCCGTAATATTACGGGCAACATCATTCAGATGGCTGCCTCTTGCGCACGCATCTGAAGCCAGAACAATCTTGCCTGTCTTCTTCACTGATTCTACAACCTTCTCATAGTTAAACGGAACCAGGCTGCGGGCATCAATCACCTCTGCTGAAATGCCGTGCTTTTCCTGGAGTTCTTTTGCCGCAGCCATAGCAGGATACAGTGTGGCCCCTACAGTGAGAAGTGTAATATCCGAACCGGCACGCTTGATGTCAGGCTCACCAATTTCAATTTCATAACTCTCCGCCGGAACCGGTTTGAATTCATCGCCTTTACCGTAAAGACGCTGGCTTTCAAAGAAGAGCACCGGATCTGTTCCGTTAAGGGCAGAGGTCATCAGGCCCTTTGCATCATATGGTGTTGCCGGGAACACAACTTTCAGGCCGGGAATATGCGCCGCAAGGCTGGTCCAGTCCTGAGAATGCTGAGCGCCGTACAGCGCACCGACGGAGATGCGAAGAACGACCGGCATTCTGATCTGTCCTGCAGTCATGCCCTGCCACTTGGCCAGCTGATTGAAGATCTCATCGCCGGCCCTGCCCATAAAGTCGGCATACATAAGTTCAATGACGCATCTTCCTCCGAGCATCGCATATCCAACACCGGAAGAAACGATTGTTGCTTCGGAAATCGGGCTGTTGAAAAGGCGATGGAACGGTATGGATTCATACATGCCCGTATAAACGCCGAAAGCACCGCCCCATTCCCGCACGTCCTCACCGTAGGAGACCAGAGTAGGATCCTCGTAGAATTTATCAAAAATTGGCTCAAAAATAGCATCACGGTAGCTGTACACTGTGCTTGCAGGAACGGGTGTTCCGTCCTCTTTAAAGGCATAGTGTGCTTTTTTCTGGATTTTCTTCCAGCGGGAATTCTCTTCCTTCGGTCCAAGAACATCCGGCTCCCGGTCAGCCATTCTGGCGATCTTCCGGTTGGAGAACATGTATTTCTCTATGGCATCCGGCTCTTTCTCGAAGTTCATGCGGGGAGAAATCTCATCGTTAACAGCAAGCATAAAGGCGTCAACAATATTTCTTGTCACTTCCGCCTCCAATGCAGCAAAATCAGTGTCATCGGCGATTCCGGCTTCCAGCAGTTCTGCCTTGAAGGTCTGGATGCTGTCAATCTTCTGCCAGGCTTCAATCTCTTCTCTGGAACGGTAGGCATTCTGGTCAGAGGGAGAGTGCCCGCTGTAGCGGTAAGTGACTACATCAAGCAGGACCGGGCCTTCGCCGCTTTTTACCAGAGGGAGCTTGCGGTCATAGGCATCGACAACTGCAAGCGGATTCATGCCGTTGATACGCTCTGCATGCATCTGGTTGACAGCAACCCCCGCTCCAAGGCGGGCGACATTGTGATAAGCCATCGTTTCTCCGTTTGTGCGGCCTCCCATGGCATAACCGTTGTCCATGATGTTATATATGATGGGGAGATTTCCCTTAAACTCTTCTTCCCACAGCGTCGTATACTGATCCATGGCCGAGAAGTTCATGGACTCATAAACAGGTCCGCAGCCTATGGAACCGTCTCCTATATTGCAAACAACTATGCCTTTCTCCTTGTTAACTTTCTTGTAGAGAGCGCCGCCTGCTGAAATCGGTCCGGAGCCGCCGACGATGGCATTGTTTGGGAAGATACCGAACGGAACAAAGAAGAGGTGCATTGAATTGCCAAGCCCCTTTGAGAAGCCGGTTTCCCTGCCGAAGAGTTCTGCTACAAGGCCGTAGAGCAGAAAGCGGACGCCGAGTTTTTTTATGTCCTTCTCATTGCAGTGTTCCTTTACAATGTTCAGGATTCTGCCGTCAAACTCACCTTCCATACGTCTCAGGAGCTCGTCCTCAGGGAGCTTTTCAATGGCGGAGAGGCCCTTGGCAATCACTTCGCCGTGGCTGCGGTGGCTGCCGAACACAAAGTCTTCCGGCTGCAGGCTGAAAGCTTCTCCGACTGCTGCCGCCTCTTCTCCGATATAGAGGTGAGCCGGGCCGGTGTACATATACTCCACGCCGTTGAAGTTTTTCTTGGTGCGGACAGCAAGAAGCATGTTTTCAAACTCGCGGATATAACGCATATCACGCCAGATTGTCAGAAGATCATCCTTCGTGAATCTGCCGCTGTCAAACGCTTCCCTGACAGTTTTCTTATAGGCAAATACAGGAATATCTTCAAAATGAATGTCTTTTTCGCTGAAGATCTGCTGAGGATCGTAAAACTGTTCTTTTGACATTTTCTTTTCTCCTTAAAGTTTTGCTGCAAATATCGCTTCCCGGATGGCCTCGGAACAGGTGGGATGCGGGAATACATATGACTTCATTCTTTCCACCGGCAGTTCATTGTCAATCATGATGCCGCAGATAGTGATCAGTTCGGCTGCCGGTCCTCCGACGATTGTCGTCCCGATCATGGTTTTCTTCTTTTTATCAAACACTGTTTTGATAATGCCCTGTCCGTTCACATTGTCTGCGAGATAAAGCCCTGAATAATTCATACTGAGCTTTACCTCCACAGCGTCAATCCCTTCCGCTTTTGCCTCTACAAGGCTTTTCCCGACAAAAGCCGCTTCCGGCTCGGTGTGCACGAGGCTTGGAACACAACTCCAGCGCATCGGGTCATTCTTCCCGAGAATATGGTTCACAGCAACCTCTGCCTGCCGGTAGGCAACGTGGGCAAGCATGCCTGTGCCGTTGCAGTCTCCGATCGCATAGAGACCGGGTACACCCGTCATACAGTAATCATCTACAGTGATTGCCCTTTTTTCTAAAGGAACGTGCAGCGTTTCCAGCCCGTACCCCTCTGTGTTCGCTGTTCTTCCGATACACAGCAGCACTTTTTCACAGAGGATGTCCTCTTTCGTGCCGTCCTTCTCCACTGTCACTTTCCCATCAGAAAAGGCAGAGGCTCTCGTATTCAGGCGGAACTTCATGCCAAACTCTTCACAGGCCTTCTGGATCACACCGGTGGCATCGGCATCCAGGTTGCCTGCTACCTTCCCCGTTGCTTCCACAATTTCCACTTTTGTTCCGGCCATAGCAAAGTAAGTTGCCATCTCCAGCCCGATGACACCCCCCCCTACAATGCACAGGGACGCAGGTACCTCGTCAATTTCAAGCAGTTCCGTACTGGTAAGGACAAAGCCGCTTTTCAGGCACTCAGACAGGCCGGGGATCCCCGGAATAATCGGGTGAGAACCTGTTGCAAGGATAAGATTCTTTCCGTGATAAAGCTCTCCGTCTGCTTCGACAGCAAATCCGTCGTCGTCTCTTCCTCGGATTACAGCGGTCGCTTCAACAGTTTTCACTTTCGCAGCTTTTAAGCCGGCCTTCACTCCTGCTACCAGACTGGCAGTCACTGCTCTCTTGCGGGCAATAACAGCTTTGTGGTCCAGTACAGCTCCTTCCACTTTGACACAGTACGGTTCAGATCTGATAACAGCATCATACAGTTTTGCGCTGCGTAGCAGTGTTTTGGTGGGAATGCAGCCCTCATTGAGGCAAGTTCCGCCGATGTGCTGCTTCTCAATCAGGAGCACATTGAGCCCGGCCTGACCAGCCCGTTCGGCTGCCAGATATCCTCCGGGGCCTGCACCAATCACGATTATATCATAATCAGCCATCTCTCAGTTCTCCTTTCTCATTCTGCGAGCAGGAGAGGGAAATTCTCCAGCCGCTGGCAGAAGTCATGCAGGAAAGCGGCTGCCGGTGCTCCGTCCACCGCACGGTGGTCGAAGGTAAGGGAAATGCCCATAGCACGGTACATCTCGATCTCACCGTCCTTTCCCGGGCGCACACGCCACTCCGGAGAACATACGCCGATAATAGCCGTCTGTGGAGGATTGATCACGGGGGTAAAGCTGGAGATATCGTTGTTGCCAAGATTCGTCACGGTAATGGTACCACCCTTGAGCTGATCCGGTTTGACAGTATTCTCTCTGCAGGCGGCGGACAGTGCTTTCGCTTCCCGTGAGATTGTATTCAGGCTCTTAAGATTGGCATTGAAAAGCGTCGGCACCATGAGGCCGCGCTCGGTATTGGTCGCAACTCCGAGGTGGACACGGTGGAAAATTTTAGTCTCTGCATCAGAGAAATGAGCATTGAACAGGGGGTGGTCCAGCACTGTGCGGGATACCGCAAAAAGGATCATGTCGTTAATGGAGATATTCGGATATCCAAGCTTTTCGCCCATAGCCTTAACCTTAGCGCGGAAAGCAAACAGTTCCGTCGCATCAAAATATGCTGTCATGGAAAGTTGTGCCATTCCGGCGAGGGAATCATGCATATTCTGTGCAATTACTTTACGGATGCCGCTGTTTTTCATGATCTCGAACTCAGCATCCGTCTCGTCCGCTGTTTCTTTCACCACTTCAGCCGCCTTTCCGCGACCAGCAGTCAGCGCAAAAATATCCCGCTCGAGAACACGCCCTTCAGCACCTGTCGGCACAGCCTGGTGCCAGTCAACCCCGGCTCTCCCGGCAGCAGCCTTCGCCCTGGGAGAAGCAAATATGCTCTCAACCTGCGGTTTTGTCACAACAGGCTGCACGGGCAGAGAAACTTCAGTCTTTTCCACTTCAGCAGGCGCAGCAGCGGCAGCCGGAGATGTGCTCTGAGGCTTTTCAAATGCCTCGCCCGGTTCCCCGATTACACAGACAGGTGCCTTGATCGGAACATCATCGCCCTCAGCAGCAAAAATCCCTAGAACCGTGCCGGCTGCTTCCGATTCCACATCAAAAGTGGCCTTCCCCGTCTCAATAGCGAACAATGGCATGCCGACGCTGACAGTGTCCCCCTCCTTTACATACCATTCCGCTATGACGGAGGATTCTTCCGTCAGGCCTTGCTGAGGCATGGTAATAACAGTACTCATAACAGTCTCCTTCTGTCAGATATTTATGATATTTTCAGTTTACCACTTATGTAGTAGAATTACAAGAAAATTTCTAAAAAAAGTAGTGAAATTACAATTAACTGCAGCCCGCAAAACAGCAGGCTGCAGCTCCTCAGATTTTTATACACAATTGTTGATCAACCCTGACCGACGTCTATGAAAACAGCATTATTTTCAAAGTCGCTGCTCCGGACCGTTTCATCTGTCTGACGGATTTTCAGCTCCTTCGCCACATGCTCAACCGTCTCCATATCTGAAGTCCCGGCAACTACAATGATTTCTCCGTTGCTCTGATTGAAGAGAATAACATAGTAGTAGTTCAGATGGGTTTCATCGCGGTATTCATTGGCCGGAATAACATTTTCCGCATGAAACTTCATGACATGGTATTCTTCCCAGTCTTCCTCAGTTATTTCATCCGGTGTGGCATACAGGAGTGTCATGGCGCCGTCATTGTAAAACTGCGGAGCATAATATACTTCCACACAGTACGGCTGATAGTTGTCAGAAAAGGCATCCACTTCCGGTGCGCCTTCCGAAACCAGCCGGGTATACCAGCCATCCTCTGTTCTGCTCCATGCATTCATCTCTTCCCGAGGCTCAAAAGGCAGCCAGCCGGGCTTGAACTCCACTTTTCTGCTTTCTTCCGGGCCATCAAATTTAAAAACATATTTCAGATCTTTCCAGGTCACCGATCCTTCTTCCATCCACTCGGATTCCTCCCAGTGAATGGTATAGGTTTCATTTCTTTCTGCCGGCCTGGTCTTTACACTGAACAGTCCCGCTGCAAAAGCAGTTGCCGTGAGCAGGCTAACCAGAACGGCGGCAATCAGCAGCATACGCATCGTCCTGCGCACAGATACAATGCTTCTTTTATTTTTCGACATTTCCAGTATCTCCTCATTTGTTTTTTCTGCAAGGTCAAGATACCGGTCATCAATCAGGCTGACGGCTTCCGTCAGATTCCGCACAGCTTCTTTCATACGTCGATTCCCTCCTTCGCGAGCTGCTTGCGCAGTACATCTCTCAGGCACTTCAGCATGTACTTGATTCTCCGTTCCGGCAGTTCATATTTTTCAGCCAGTTCCCGGATGCTCAACGCATAATAGTAACGGGATACAAACACTGAGGCCTCCTGTGCTGTAAGAGAGCCGAGAAAGGTGTTCAGCGTTTTGGCTATCGTGCGGCTTTCCAGCATTTTTTCCGGATCTGACCGCCTGTCCGGAAGGCATTCTTCCATCTCGTCAAGTAATTCCGTCACTTCAGCTGCCCTCTTTTCGGCACCGAGATAGGAGAGTTTCTTCAGAGAAAGATTCCTTGTAATGCGTGACAGAAAATGCCTCAGTACAGCAGGCACCGCCGGTGGGATCGCATTCCATGCGCCGAGATAGGTATCACTCAGGATTTCTTCCGTGTCTTCCTCCTGCCGGAGGATATGGTAAGCGACTGTATGAAGATAAGATCCGTATTTCCCCGCAGTCTCTGTAATAGCAGTTTCGTTACGGGCAAAGTACAGCCTGATAATTTCGGTATCTTCCAAGCTTATTTCCTTCTTTCGTGTAAGGTCCTTACACTTATACAGTACGCTTTTGGAGAGGAATGGACAAAATTTTTACTTAAGGCTGTAATGTCAGCACACAGTGGACAGGATTATGGTCTGAATAAACAAACCCCTCGTCAAGGGTTTCCGCCCGTTCCACCTTTATGTTTGGAGAAACAATCATACCGTCAATAACGTAATACTGGGTGTTGGCAGTATCCGCCGGATTGTACGGCTGATTCAGGAGGCGACAGGTCGGGACAGAGTCATCAAACACATAGGAAAAGCCTTCAGGAATGCTTTCGTCTTCCAGGAAGCCAATAGCCCAAAGCTCCTCATGCGTATTGGGATAGATTTCCTCCGTTCCAGGGAAAGCCTGGTTGAAGTCACCTGCTGCAATGACGTAATTTCCCTTTTCATATTCCAGCTGCATAAATTCCTTCAGTTGCTTTGTCTGAGCAATCTTCCCTTCCCCGCTGTCATAAGCCTCTAAATGAAGATTGATCAGCACCAGCTGCTTTTCGCTATTTTCCACCGGCAGATAGGAGACCAGCAGACAGCGCTTAAGATTAGCTGTCCGCAGCGGCCAGGTAAAGGGACAGGGCAGAGACACTCTCTCTGCCAAGCCGATGTCATAGCCAGCAGTCGTCAGTAATCCCGAATTGACTCTGGCGAAAGGAGGCCAAGGGAAGGGCACAAACGGGCAGGAATAGTTCAGTGCAAAAGCATGCTGCGCAAGTGAAAGCGTATCCCGGAAGTCCGTGCGGTAAGAACGGGAAGAATCGATATCCACTTCCTGCAGCAAATAAATTTCGGTATTCTCCTGTCTGCCGAGCACTTCACGGATGCCCCTGAGGTTAGCTGCAACGGTTTCCCTGTCAGCAGATGGGACGTTTCCACCGCCGTCCATTACGAAGTCAGCATCCTTTCCGAGGGCTCCGTAACCGACATTCCAGGAGATGATCTCAATAGGTTCTCCTGCCGGAATCTTCTTTCCTGTGGAGTTCCCTGCCACATTCAGCTGTTCAATTTCCGCAGGGCGATATTCCGTAACACTCAGGAAAACGAGAAGCAGGACAGCACCGGCAGCAATCACTGCGATGATGCCCAGCAAAAATTTCAGAAAACCTTTCATTTCTTATTATAGCCTCCGCATTAGAATGAGGCCGGACAAGCCGGCCTCATTCCGGATATAATTTTTTTATTCTGCCGCCTCTGCTGTTTTCATAACCGGTGTCCAGTAATTGTTGCCGTAGAAATCGGTAAGGCGGTAGCATGCGTTCATTTCCTGTGGGTCGGCAACCAGCATAAAATCTGCCGTCAGACCGTCGCCTACCGCAAATTCATCACTGATACGGTAGGTATTGTCATAGACATTATCATAGGTGTAATAGTCGGCCAGGAAGACGACCGTGTCCGTACTGTTGTATTCCGTAACCGTTTTGGCATTGGTCAGCACATCAGCGTCATTCTGGTAATCATAGCACACACCGACAACTGCCGGGTTGTCATTGACGATTTCGATCAGCAGATTGGCGCGCACTCCGTTATACAGGCATGGCACTCTGCCGAGTGTCACCTTCGTACCGTCATCGGCGACCAGGGTGCATAGCTGATAGTAGGCAACCTCCCGGCCGTTGATGGCCAGCCAGCCGCCGTCATACTCACCGCTGAGTGCTCCATTGTCTCTGAAAAAGCCATCGTAGAGATCCAGGCCGAGATCAATAAATCCCTTTCCGTCATCCCGGAACACGCTGAGTTTCAGCTCTGAAATCAGATCCCACTGGTTCTGAGGGAGCATCATCTCAAGGATTCCGTCCTCTCCCTCTGTCCAGTTCAGAGCAGAGGCATCGAAGGTATTCTCACTGACGTAATCCGCCACACTGCGCACATCAAGTGTTCCGCTGTTGAAAGTATCCGCAATAAAGGAGGCGTTGTCCTCTGTCAGCCCGGCGACATTGCCCAGGCTTCTGCCGGACATCATCTGCTCCAAAAGCGCATAGATCAGGTCCGATGTATCATAGGAAGTCGTATAGGAATTCCCGGAGTATGATCCACCGGAACTGCCGCCCGCGGACGTTCCATATCCGGAGAACAGGGAACCGAGCGGTGAAGAATAGCCATTATTGTAGGAGGATGCCTGGCCGGAGGCAGCATAGGTGGCATATGCCTGAATGCAGCGGGAATAGTTGGCATCCAATCCGAGCTTGGAGTACGTGTTGCTCGCCGTTTTCACAGAGGACATGCTGCGGTACGGGAAGTAAATCGACAAGCCGTAGGCATTCCTGACAGTGGAAGAAGTCTTGTTGTATTTCACAGCGCTCAGGAGAGCATCTGCAAGCGCCTTGCTGGAATCATTGTTCAGATTGAAGCAGATGCTGGCCAGATCCGCCTGGTCAATTCTGGAACTGGCGGCAAATTCCTTCGCGTTGCCGCGGGCATTGGCAACGGTTCTGTAATCCGTCTTGATAACCGAGGCTGTGGCATCCGCCCACTGGTTAAGCAGAGGCGGCACCGTATAGGACAGCTCAGCAAGATCCGTCAGGGAAAGCGTCGTATCCTGGCCGGGGCACTGCCTGTTGCATTCCGAAACGAAGTCATCAATGATTTGCTTGCCAAGATTCAGCGTCGGTGTGGAGGTATTCCTGCTCAGCGTGCTGACCCAGTTGGTGTAATACCACCCAATGCCGGGTTCTGACTCTTCCGATGCCAGGAGATAGTCCGCGTACTTGGAAGCCATCTGGGCAGTCTCTACCGTAGCCATCAGGCAGGCATCAAAGCCGATCACGTCAAAGCGGACGCCGCCTTCGGAGAGCGCCTGGTCGATTCCGTCAAGCGTCATGGACCCGGAGCTTTTAAAACGCTGGTCATAGCCGTAACCTGTCAGAGAGCCACCGCCGTGATCCCAGAAGATCAGTATATTGCGGTTCGCCGGGTAATTGGCTGCGCAGAAACGGATAAACTCCGTCAGCGTAGAAGGCGCCACCATCGGTTTATTGCCGACGTTGTCATTTAAGATACGGAACTGCCCGCCGGACTCAATCTTATAAATCTGATTGGTTTTGCTGCTCATCAGGTTGTTCTTCCACTGTGCGCAGCCGCCGGTATAGACTATGAAGTTGACGTTACTGCCAATGGTGGAATTGGCAATCTCCTGCAGATCCCTTGTCGCCATGGCCGAGCCGGACTCCAGGTCCGTGCCGCACATATAGAGCATAACCGTCACGGTGTCATTCCCATTGCCGAGCAGCTTGGTGAATTTATCGCGGGCACCGCTGACGACAGAGGTGCTCAGGTTGCCGGCATTGGAACTGCTTGTCCAACCTGAAGAGGTATAGGATCCGCTGTTGACCGTCGGATACCCTCCGAACAGTGCACTTAGGTCAATCCCGGTGCTTCCGCTGCCGAAAGAGCCTCCCGACCCGGAGAAATAGCTGTTATTCCCATAGCTGCCTGAATAGGACGAGGTTCCGGAAAGAGAAGGCGTCGCCGTCGGGACCGGAGTCGGTGCCGGAGTCGGCCGTGGCGTCGGAGCAGGCGTCGGCCGTGAAGTAGGCTCAGCAGTGGCAATCACTGTATTCCCGGTATTGCCGCCATAGTTGCCGTAGTTGTCATAACCGATGCCGCCTGAACAGGAACGCAGAAGCGAAAACGCAATCAGGGCAATGACTGCAAGCCGCACGATCCCCCCCAGCGGGCCAGATCTCTGCCCATTATTCTTCCTGCCGAGCAGCAGGTAGGCAAGTCCTGCGAGCAGCATTCCTGATCCGGCAGAGCGGTCTGTTCCGCTTGCAGAATAACGCGGATCGTTATTCTGCGGTCTGGTCGGGCCGCCCGGTTTCTGCGGGGCTGATCCGCCGGGCCGGCCGGAATATCCGCCGCCGCTCCCTACCGGACCACCGCCGACGGCATTGCCCTGCTTTTCAGCCTTCTGGCTTGTACCTTTATAGTCTCTGGCCATCTTGATACCTCTCCTTTTCTATTCTTCCGCTTTGTTGATTTTTATAAGAACTTTTTCAACCCGTCTTCCGTCCATTGACAGGACGGTTACCGTCAGATTGCGATACTGAAAACTGTCGCCCGCCTTCGGGAATTCCCCGAACATTTCAACAGTCCAGCCGCCAAGCGTCTCACTCTCAGCTTCAAAATCATTTTCCCGGATATCGGCGAGCTCAAGAAAATCTGAAATGACCATATCACCGTCAACTTCAAACTCATTTTCCGTGCGCTGCACCACTTCCTGCTCCACCGTATCCGTCTCATCCCAGATTTCCCCGACGATCTGCTCGAGTACGTCTTCCATAGAAAGCACGCCGAGTGTTCCGCCATATTCGTCCGATACGATAGCCAGATGCTGTTTTTCCTTTCTGAGCCGGTTAAGCACATCCGGCAGCTTCATCGTCTTATACACATAAACCGGAGGCATCAGCTGTGAACGGATATCCGTCTGCAGATCATCGGTCATTGCTTTCAGGAAGTGATTCAGATACAGCACACCGACGATGTTGTCAATGCTGTCCTGATAGACGGGAAGCCGTGAGTACGGAGATTTTTCTATAATCTCGAGGATGGCTTCTCTGTCGTCATCGATATCGATCGCCACAATATCTACCCTGGCTGTCATGGCCTCAGATGCCATGATTTCCGAAAAGTCAATGGCAGAGCGGACAAGCTCTGAACGATCTTCATCCAGAACGTCCTCATCCTCCGCGGTTTCAATGATATTCTGCAGTTCATCAACCGCGGCATCCTGGTCCTCATCCTCCGGCGCACTCTTCAGCGGCAGGGTCAGCAGACGGATCAGCGACACAACCAGCCAGACTGCAGGAAAGAGCAGCACCATCAGTACACGGATCGGATAGGCAAAGTTTAGTGCAAAGCGATTTGCATTTTTCTTAGCTGTTATTTTAGGGATTGTTTCTCCGCAGATGATTACCAGGATTGTCAGCACAGCAGTGGAAACCCAGGCATATTTGGCCCCGCGGACGCTTCCCAGCAGAAGGATCATCAGCACGGAGGCGAGCGAAGAGCTTGCGATGTTGACAAGGTTGTTCCCGATCAGGATCGTGCTGAGTGCCTTATCAAAATGCTCCGTAATATAGCGTGCAGCCCTGGCGCGGCGGGAGCCTTCCTCCTCCAGATTTTCAAGCCGCAGCGTATTGCAGGAGGAATACGCCATCTCGGATGCGGAGAAGAACGCCGATGCAATCAGGCAGAACATAATCCCCAATGCAAGCAGCAGTACGGTCATTCTTCAGCACCTCCTTCCTCTTTTTTGGGAAGGATAGTAAGCTTCAGGCGTACGATACGGTTATGGTCCATTTCCTCCGCTGTAACCTTCAGATTGTGATAGATGAAGCTGTCCCCTTCGTGCGGGATAGCGCCGAAATTCTCATAGGCCCAGGCTCCGAGAACCGTGTCCACCAGTTCCTCATTGTCTTCAGGGTCTTCAAAGCCGATTTCCTCAAAGGTATCACTCACATGCTCGTCGGCAAAGACAGAATACTCGTTGTTCCCGAGCGCAGTTACGCTCTCCTCGACGACGTCATCTTCATCCCAGATTTCTCCGACAAGCTCTTCCAGGATATCCTCCACTGTGATCAGGCCAAGCGTTCCGCCGTAATTGTCCGTCACAACAGCAAGGCTCTGCCTGTTCTTCGTCATCAAGGGCAGCACCTCATCCACTTTGGTACTCTGGTGGATGAAGAATGGTTCGTCCAGCAGAGTACTGATATTGACGGTGTCTCCCTGATGAAGCCAGGCTTTGATAAACCGGCGGATCTGCAGGATACCGATAATATGGTCGACCGTCCCTTCATACACCGGTAGGCGGCTGTGGTTGCATTTCTTGACCGCTTCCAGGATTTCTGTCGGTTCGCTTTCCACGTCAACCGCCAGAATGTCAACTCGCGGTGTAAGCACGCTCTCAACTGTAAGATCTCCGAACTGCAGCGCAGAGGAGATCAGATCACCCTGTTCTTCATCCAGCGCGCCTTCTTCCGTCATATCCTCAATAATATCGTAGAGTTCATCTTCTGTAACAGAGAGCTCCGGCTCGCCCTTCACGGCTGCTGAAACATGCTCACCGATCGCAGTAAGCAGGGAAGACAGCGGGGAAAGCACCGCCATCAGCCCGTTCAATACGCCTGCACAGCTTGCAGCCGTCTTTTCGGGGTTCTTTTTTGCTATGCTTTTCGGAAGCATTTCTCCTGCAAAAAAGACTGCTATCGTCGTCAGAACCGTACTCAGTGTCACCGCATGGAGGCCCCATCTTTTTGAAACTGTTAGAGTAACTACAGCGGCTGCGGAAAGATGCACGATGTTTGTTCCTATTAAAATCGTCGTGATTGCCTTGTCAAAGCGTTCCAGAATATCCAGCGCCAGCTGCGCCTTCCTGTTGCCGGACTCTGCCATTGCTTTCAGCTTCGGCCTGGAAGCAGAGGCAAAAGATGTTTCCGTCAATGCAAGGTATGCGGCACACAGCACCAGGCAAGCTGCAAGTAACCAAGGCAATCGACTGCCGTCATCCATATTCGGATTATCAACTCCTTTTTATTAATGATCAAAGTGTAATATTATCATAAATTTCAGTTTCCGTCAACGAACGGGAAACGATTGCTCTATAAAAATGCCCTTTTCTTAGAAAACAACAAAAAAGGAAACAGGACAACCAGTCGGTATCCTGCTTCTCCAGATCTGTTATTGCCTATCAATATAGAAAAGAGGCGTTTGTCCAACCGGATCTGCCTGTTCTTGGGTTGTATACCCAGACGTAGGTTCTTCCGTCATAACCGATTGTGTAGCTTCCTGTAACCTGTAAACGGTCACCGTTGTAGCTCTCACTGCCTCTGATCTCATTGTTAAAATCATACCCTGGGCTGGTACGCAGAGCCAGATAACCAGACTGAAGACCCCAGACCGTTGCCCAGCCATACATATCAACACCGCCGGCAACCTTTTCCAGCTGTTCACTGGTCAAGTTGGCATTTCCCAATTCTTCACCGCATACTGCAGTTTTTTCTTCATTTTCCATGTCGATATCTCCTTTATTTGATCAATGTATTTAGTTTGCTGAAACAATATTGCACATGTAGTATCACAGCACCGTCACAGCAGCCTGGTTTTGCTACTTTTCCATAAATTCTCTGATTCTTTGTTTTTCCACATCATAAGAGAATATATCCATAGTATGAGCTGAGGAATACTCCTTCTCGGGCACCTGAAGTTGCTGAATCTTCGCGCCAAAAAATCTTGGTGAATTGAACAGAAGCTTTGTCACTATTCTTTTTGACAGGTTTGTATTAAACAGCGGCAGAAGTTCATTAGCTGCATCGTTCAGCTTGAAGAGAGAAAGTTTTCTGAGCTGTCGGAGCATTGCTTCAATGGCGTTGCGCTGACGCTGCTGACGGCCATAATTGTCATCCAGAGTACGCAAACGGCAGTACTGCAGGGTATCATATCCACTTAGATGATTAATGCCTTCATGCATTTCAGCTTCCGGCCACACATTGGATGCTATCGGCCCCACCCCGTTCATCGCGTCCGCCTCTTTTTGTGTCAACTCAATATCAATTCCGCCGATAGCATCTACAATCAGAGGAAAAGTATCAAAATCCACCAGAACATAGCCGTCAACAGGCAAATCAAAATTCTCCTGAATTGCTCTTACCATGCCGGGTGCACCTAGATAGCTGTATACATGTGTCAGTAATTCAAAATCATAATTTTCTTTCACATAGATAGGAATTCCCCTCTCAAAGGATATTACCTTGACTTTGCCGGAGAGAAGATTAAATGAGCAAAGGGTTGTGCTGTCTGATCGGCCGACATCCTTTGTCCCCTCAATTTTCTTATCAGTACCAAGAACAAGAATATTGATTGTGCTCCTGTCTTCTGAGAGCCTCTCCGTCTGATCGGTTTCCACATCAGAAATAAAGGAAATTCTGTCCAGTTTTGCATTTATATATATCACAAAGGCTAAAGCTGCAAGGAACAGGCAGCAGATAACAATCAGCAGTACCTTCATGATTATTTTTTTCCTGCCAGATTTTATCAGTTCATTGTTTTTGTCCATCAACAGCTCCTCCGAAGAGAATAATCATAAACCTGATTAAAAACAGGGCAAAAAAGAAGACAGAGAGTTATCCCCTGTCTTCTTTTCGCAGCAATCTGCAGGTAAAACCATCAGGAGAGCCATATGTGACCGATGGTGCTGGACGCCACCTGATCCTGATAATAGAAGATAGCGTATGCTCCCCAGCCGTTCATGTCCTCCGTCACGTTACTAACAGAGAGCACACCGTCATACACACCGGAGACAGAGGAAGCCGGGAAAAGCGCGTTGAATTCCTGGGCTGAGCATTCCGCACCGCCCGGAGAAACAAAGACCCATTTCACAGAATCCCTGATATTAGCATTTGCAACAAAATTCGCAGTACTGCCCGGCTTGCGGTTCTCATCCGTCGGATTTCTGACAACGAGGAGGTCAATGCGCGGCGGCTCCGTTGGAATAGGAACTGGGGTGAAAACCGGGGCAGGCATACCGTTATACTGCGGATCTCTCATTAGGGACGGATCCGTCGTCTGTTGTGGAGCATCCGGTGCAGAATAGGACGGTGTACCGCCGAGGATAGCGTCATACATAGGATCGTGTACAGTATCACCGGAAAATGAGGGAGGCGGAGTCTGATTATAGCTTGCTGCCGGCACCTGATCATATACTGCAGCAGGGGCTGCGGGCATTTCCGGAACTGTGGATACCTGAGGAACAGGAGGCGGTGCAGCTGTTTCTTCTGCAGAAAAGACCCCATAGCTGTCTGAAAGGACAGAAGGTGCCGTAATGTCAGAAAGGCGGAGCCAGTAGAAACCCGTGTCTGCTTTGCGTTCACCTGTAAGCAAAGCTGCTGCCGGGTCACCCTGTGCAGCAGAAGCGACCATGGTTCCGGTCTGATCAAGCCATGAAGTCTCCGGATTGCCATTGAGCGTGACAGTATGCTCTGTAGGCAGAGTCTGATAAGCGAGGACTCCATCTTTCAGAGAGATCAGGCAACGGAAAAGATATATGTCATCCTTTGTGAGTTTCAGCTCAGATGAAATCAGATAAGACCAGGTATCGTTCTCCGGATTATAACGGGTTTCCGCGGTGTTTTCCAGAACACTTTGGTTATATACTTCTTGCGGAAGCTCAGCTTCAAAATCGACAACTCTCTGTTTTTCTTCGCTGTACGTCCAACCCCGGAGAATTTTACAGCTGTCCGTTTCATCCGTTGCCGTTAACAGTAATTCAACATAACCGTCATGATCCAGATCAGTTACGGTCCAGGCCTCATTCAGCTTCGTGTCATCTCCTGTCAGGCGATACTGACTGAGATTATCGAAAAAAAACTGAAGCTGTTTCTCTGCAGGTACCTGCTCCGCAAAAGCGCTGCACACAAGAGACGCAAACAGGCAAAGAGCCATCAGAATTCCAATTATTCTTTTCATTCAGATACATTCTCCGTTTCAAATAGGATAAAACCTGATGCCGGTATAATACCGGCATCAATAAATAATCACTGCACGTAATTGTGGGCTTTCTGGAGAACCATGTCTTTGACCTTCAGAAGGCGTACCTTGGTAGAGTTTTCATTCTCCTCAAGCTTCATGGTAATATACTTGATGTTTTCTTCCAGCGTGGGAATGGTGGAGTACTCCAGCGCATTGACGCGGCGGCGTGTCTTTTCGATTTCCTGTGCTAGGAGCTGCATACTTTTTTCAATTTGCGCCAGCTCCAGCATATCGTTGAAAACCTTTGCCAGCTGCTCAAGTGCGTCGTCCAGCTCACCGGATGTCTGTGCAAAACCGTAGGGGTAAATCTCAGAAGGATCATTGCTCTTGGTCTTGAAGGTATATTCCGGCACATTGACACTCATGATATTTCTGTAGCTGATCTTCAGGTCAACACTCTGTCTCGGA
>JAEEGI010007758.1_pt1 | contig 23958 bp, 17 predicted proteins | sample 8958751 | NCBI WGS metagenome assembly JAEEGI01 (sample SAMN16246545, study PRJNA631951) | gut metagenome | biome: gut microbiome; feature: rumen; material: KS-attached | host: Bos | place: Iran: Karaj | collected 2018-10 | reverse complement strand
GGCCCAAACGCCGGTCTGCAGATAGGCAGCCTTCTTGTTGAGCAGGTTGGCGGGGACATCCATGAAGCCGGTGCTGGCACCACCACCGAGGAAAAGGATTTCGTATTCGGCGGGGATGTTCAACAGGTCGCGCCACAGCTGACGGGTTTCTTCCATGGTGCGCTCCCAACCGGGGGTACGGTGGGAAATCTCGAGCAGACCGATACCAGTGTTGTCGAAGTCGCGGATGGCATTGATGGTGGACTCAATGGCCTCTTTTGGCAGGACGCAGGGGCCTGCATTGAAATTATAAGCTGTTTTCATTTGATTTGAATTTAAGTATGTTATATTTAAAAATGTGCTTTTTTCATTTTGTTTTCCTGCTGCAAAGTTACTCTTTTATTTTAATATATTGATACTTTTTAAAGAAAAAAAAAGTTTTTTAGCATCCTGGAGGCGGAGACGGCGGCATTTGCGAAGGGCAGAAAGGACTCCGGGGTTGGATGACGGGGGTGTGCCGAGGGGAGAAACTGGCGGGTGGGGGTCCGATTTTTCCAACCGAAGAAGGGACGCGGAAAAAATATACTTTTTAACGGCATTGTGTGAATAAAAAAACAGGAATTTGAAGATTAGCGAGTTACTGAAAAGTGGCCTGATTGTGGGTGTATGATTATCAAGAATTTGTACGTAACAAACTATAAAACAATACAATACATTAGTTATTCATCAATATCAGACTACTGGTCAGGCAGTTGGTTGGCTTATCAACATTTTTGGCCGAAAGGGGTAAAATTCCGCAAAAAAATCTTGAACTTCGGAAAAAAAATCGTATATTACGAGGGCTCGAAAAAGGGGGCTTGGGCGTAAAATGGTTATTTTTCAACTTTTTCAAAGAGGCATGACGGAGTTCATGTGCCGGCAAGCGGGGTTTGCTTTATATTTTTTTTCTGAATTGTGAAAATTTATTTTTCACCTTGATGGGTGATAAAATTGTTGCATTTTTGCATTACAGACATCGGAGGGGGAATGATTCATAAGTGATACAGAGCCAGTGTCGGGGAGCGGACTTTTCAACAGTCCGATGTTTGAAAAAACGCGAAAGCCGCCTTGTGCGGCCGGAAAAAAATGAGAACAACAAAGACAATGAACAATTATACTGAAAACGACTCGAGGATTATGGAGAAAGACTGCCAGAAAGTATGGGACGAATGCCTGGGATTCATCAGAGACAATCTCACGGGAAACGAGACAGACAGGGTGTACAGCACCTGGTTTGAACCTATCGTCCCCTTGAAGCTGGACGGGAGCACCCTTATTATTAAGGTGCCGAGTCCTTTCTTCTATGAATGGCTTGAGCAGAACTATGCCGACTTGCTCGAGCGAGCCATCCAGCTGACGCTGGGCGACGATGCACGCTTGCTGTACAGCGTGGTGATGGACACCAGCATTGCCGAGCAGCCCATCACTACCCGCATGCCCTCAACGGGAAGGCCTTCCACTATCAACCAACCCCGTGATGTGCCGATGAACCTCAACCACGAAGACAGCAGGGAGTTTCCCAACCCCTTTGTCATCCCGGGCATACAGAAGGTGCGCGTCAACTCGCAGCTCAGTTCGTCGTACACGCTCCTCAACTATGTCGAGGGCGAATGCAACCGACTGGCCCGCGCGGCAGGCTATGCTGTGGCTGAAAAACCCGGTAAGACCGCCTTCAACCCCTTGATGCTTCACGGCGGCGTGGGATTGGGCAAGACCCATCTTGCCAATGCCATCGGACTGAAGACCAAGGAGCTGCATCCTGAAATGACGGTGTTGTATGTCACCTCCGAACAATTCATGCAGCAGTATATGGATGCAGGACGCAATGGCACCACTTCCGACTTTGTTCATTTCTACGAGATGATTGATGTGCTGATAGTGGACGACATCCAGTTCTGGAGCAACAAAGCCGGCCGTACACAGGAGGCTTTCTTCCACATCTTCAACACCCTACACCAGGCAGGCAAACAGATTATCATCACCAGCGACAAAGCCCCGAGCGAACTGCAGGGCCTCGAGACCCGTCTCACGTCGCGCCTGAAATGGGGTTTGGCAGCAGAGCTGCTGCCTCCTGATGTCGAGACCCGCATGAGTATCCTGCGCCAGAAACTGGCCAACGACGGAGTGGAGATGCCCGACGAAGTGATAGAATATATTGCATACAACATCAACACCAACGTCCGCGAACTGGAAGGCGCCCTCATCTCGCTGATGGCACAGTCGTCGCTGAACCACCGCGACATCACCATCGACCTTGCCCGCCAGATGGTTGACAAGTTCGTGAAGAGTACCAACCGCGAAGTGACCATCGACTACATCCAGAAAGTGGTGTGCGACTACTTCAACATCCCCATCGAGAGCATCCAATCGCGCACCCGCAAACGCGAGATAGTCCAGGCTCGCCAGTTGACGATGTACTACGCCAAAAAGCTGACTAAGTCGTCACTTGCCATCATCGGCCTGCAATGCGGCAACAAGGACCACGCCACCGTCCTCCATGCCTGCAAGACCGTTGCCAACCTGGCCGAGACCGACAAGCAGTTCCGCTTCTGGATCGAGGAGCTTGACAAGAAGTTTAAGGAATAGACTCATCATCCATGAAAGTACCATTCAAGCCCGGCACACTTATCTACCCGCTGCCCGCCGTGATGGTGAGCTGCGGCGACGCACCCGAGAACTACAACATCATCACTATCGGGTGGACCGGCACGGTGTGCAGCGACCCACCCATGTGCTACATCTCTGTTCGCCACGAACGCTACTCGTACGATATTATCAAGCGTACGGGTGAGTTCGTCATCAACCTCACCACCGTCGACCTGGCCCGCATCACCGACTGGTGTGGGGTACGCAGCGGCAGAGACTACAACAAATTCAAGGAGATGCACCTCACTCCCCAGCAAGGGCAGTTGGTCAAAGCACCCCTCATCGGCGAAAGTCCGTTGAACATAGAATGCCGTGTACGCGACATACGTCCCCTTGGAAGCCACGACATGTTTCTGGCCGACGTCGTTGCCATCGATGCCGAGGAACGGCTTATCGACAAAAGCACCGGCGCCTTCCAGCTCAACCACGCACAGCCCCTGGCCTACTCCCATGGAAAATACTATTCGTTGGGCGAAAAGCTGGGCAGCTTCGGCTTCAGCGTAAAGAAACAATCCAACCGTAAATAACAATCCCCCCTCTATCATGAGAATCGTATGTGTAGAGCCTCTGGGCATCAGCCAAGAGCACTTCGAAGAGCTGAAAAAAGAGATGGCCTCCAAAGGTCATGTCTTTGAATATTATATGGACCGCAACGAGGATACTGAAATCCTTGCTTCGCGCATGGGCGAAGCCGACATTGCGGTGATTTCAAACATCCCCCTGCCTGCAGCAGTCCTCAGCCGCTGCCCCAGCCTTCAATACCTATCGGTGGCATTCACCGGCCTCGACCATATCGATATGGACTTCTGCCGCGAACACCACATCACCGTGCAGAACGCCGCCGGGTATTCCACCACAGCTGTCAGCGAACTGGCCGTGGGACTCATGCTCGACGTGCTGCGCCGCATCACCAGCCTCGACGCCGCCACCCGTCAGGGACAGGGCCGTGGGGCCTTTCTGGGACGCGAACTGCGGGGCAAGACCGTAGGTGTGGTAGGCACGGGTGCTATCGGCACCGCCACCATCCGTCTGCTCCTTGCCTTCGGCTGCAAAGTGATAGCCTACAACCGCAGCCGTCACGCTGAAGTGGAGAAGATGGGTGTGGAATATACCGACCTCGATTCATTGATGAGACAGAGCGACATCGTCACACTGCATGTGCCGCTGAACGCCGAGACCCACCATCTTATCAGCCGGGAGCGCATTGCGATGATGAAACCCACTGCCATCCTCGTCAATACTGCCCGCGGCTATGTGGTGGACATTCCCGCCTTGGCCGAAGCATTGAGCAACCACTGCATCGCCGGTGCCGGAATAGATGTATACGAGAAAGAGCCTCCCCTGCCCTCCGGGCATCCCCTGCTGGCTGCACCCAACTGTGTATGCGTACCCCATATCGGGTATGCCTCGCGCGAAGCTTTCGACATACGTGCCGACATAGTCTTCGACCATGTGCGCCAGTATCTCGATACCATCCGCTAAGCAATCCACTTACATCACAATATATCGCCGCCTCCATCCGGGACGGCGTTTTTCTTTTGATTACCGCAGGAGTGTCACGGTGCCGGTGACCACACGGGGTTCGCCCTCGAGGGTGGTGTAGTGGCAGATATAGGCGTAGGCCGACATGGGGCTCTGCACGCCACGGTAGGTGCCGTCCCACCCTTGGTTGATATCCTTGGTGCGGAAGATGCAGTCGCCCCAGCGGGTGTAGACCTGCAAGTCGTAGTCGCGGATGTTCACCCCATAGCCACGGAAAAGGTTGTTGGTCGCCTCGCCCGGCGTGAAGACATTGGGGAACCACAGCCTGTCCACCCGTATCGGCACGATGGTCACGGCCGTGTCGGAGCATTGGTCGTTGCCCACCGTCAGCATCACCACGAGGCTGTCCGCAACGACTGTCTGTCCCCCTCCGGCGTCGGGGTTCACAATTCCAAGGTGGGCAACATTGCAGTGTATCACCGAATCGTCATTTATCACCAACGGCGGTTCGCCATTCGACGCCTGCGGTGCTACGCCCACCGTCCACTGCCGCCATTTATCACCAGCGGCGGTTCGACCTCCACTCAGGCTCAGGTCTGTGGCAGTGAATTCCAGTTGGTGTTCTGTCAAGTAGCCGGGCTCCACCATCATGCGTGCCTCCACGTCCTCCACGGGCAGCAGCCACAGCGTGTCGGCCACCGGGCAGGAAGGAGCATCGCACCAGTCGGCGGTGAGCACATATAATGTCGGCGAGGCGGGAGCGAGACGCAGCGTGTCGCGCTGCAAAAGTTGTCTGGACAGCATACTGTCGGCTGGCGAAGAGACAAATCGATAGCACAGCGTGTCGACCAACGGGACAGCGTATCCCACCCATCCCCGGCAGTGGGGCTGGGCTTGAAAAGCATACTCCACCTGTGGCCGCACCGAGAGGTGGAGCACCACCAGGCTGTCGGTACCCGCATGCGACACGAAACAGACCGTATCACATCCAGGACCGGTGAACGTCACATCCTGCAGGGTGAAAGGCAATGCGCTCTCACATACCGTCTGGTACTGATCCTCCCTGCTGCTGAGGTGCAACGTAACCACGCTGTCGCATCCCACAATCGTACTGTAGCGCACACGGTACACCGCCGGTCCCCAGAAAGGTCTCCCGGCAAAGCGGTACGTGTCGCCCAGTTCCATGGTGTCGACAACGTCAACATAAACCCTGGGATGCACATGCAGCATCAGCATGGTGAAACGGCAGCTGTCCAAACGGCTGTACACACCCGCCTGCATAAGATTCCGGCCGTTGAAACGATACACCTCTCCCTCGCAGATAGTGTCGTACAGCGTGTCGGCGGGAATATCGATGAACAGCGTATCGCTCACCGAGTCGACACAATCGCCGTCGGCCAGCATGGCGTAGAGCGTGGCCACATGCCATCCCGGAGCGCCGAAATGGTACACCGGGTGCTCATCCTCCACCACCGTCTCGTTGTCGAACACCCACCGGTACCGCTCGCAGGGGAAGAGCGTCAACATCGAATGGGCGCTGTCGCGTGCCACGACGCTGTAGTTGTGGAACCGAACGGCATCGTCGCAGGGGTCGGGCACATCATAGCCGAAATCAGCCACCGGGTAGCGGCCGCCCACATAGGTAGTCATCACAAAGCTGCACTCATGGCCCGACAGGCGATGGCTCACACGGCAATGCAGCTCGGATCCGTCGTTCATCACCAACCCCGGCACAGGAAACCGCAGGCTGTCCGTCGACGAAAGGGTCACCGACGTGTCGGCATCGCTATACCATCGGTAGGAGAAACCCTCCGGAGCACGGACCACATACTCCTGCACCTCGCCGCAAGCAGTGTAGCGGAAATGCTTACGGCCGCCCTCAAGGGCGAAATAGCCATAGCCGAAATGCCCCCGCTGGGCACAGTCGCGGTTGGACAGGGTCACGTATATCGTCTGCCCGTGCATCGGTGCAAGGTCCACCCCCACCACATCCCAGTCGCGCCACAGCACATCGTACTGCCCCCGGCGCCAACCAGACTGTTCCTCGTCCTGCAAGTCGCCCGTGCCGGAGACAAACATGCCGTGATAGCAGTCGCCCAGACTGTTCCCGACTGAATCGGTAATGTCGAATTCGAACTGGGGCTGGTTCGCCAACGGATGTTTGGGATCCTGCTCCACCAACGCATAGCGCAGCAGCAGCAGGTCATACCGGTTCGTGTCCACATGCAGTGTATAGGAAATGGCCTCCTGCTCGGCACCGTTACGCCAGTTGCCCAGTCTCACCGAAACGCAGTGCCCCTCTGGCACCGTGCGCAGACATCCGTCGGTACGGGGGTCGCGCTCCAGCGCATCGCAGTGGACCGTATGCCGCGACATGGGGGACAGGCTCCCAAAGTCCGCCAGTTCCCTCCGCTCCGATGGGTTGAAGGTCGAACCGGTATAGCATATCACCCCCTCCGAAGTCAGATCATAGAAAGCCAATCCCTCGGCCGTTGTGCCTGTCAGCGTCTCGCTGCTGCATGGTGCGCGGAACAGCACTCGCGCCGGCGCCGACAGCTGGCTGTCGGCACAGGACCCATACACACGTGCCTCGTAGTCCACCCCTTGAGCCAACCCCGTCAACACAACCTGTGTGTCGGCGGTCGTCAGCGTCATGCCCGTTCCCTCGTCAAAACCTGCCGTGTCGTACTCCACGGTATACATACTATATCTGCTGCAACCTCTCCATACCAACTTCGCGCTGTCGGGACTCGTCCACCTGGTCTCCACCCCCTTCAGGGCGGGTGGCGGGCAGAAGGTGTCGAGAGGCGTGAAGCTGTAATATCTCCCAATCTCCGGCCAGTCATTATATGAGGTTTCGTCCATCACCGTATCGTACGCGGCATGTGTCCTTGGCGACACATATAAATATTCATGGTAGTGCATCTGCACACCTATCCATTTCCTCCCTGCATTGCTCCGTCTCTCTATCTTGTAAGCCAGCACCACCTTGCCGTCGCCCTCGTGCAGCTGCACCTGCCACCATCTCAATTCCGAAGAGGTATACCACCACGCTGGGCGGAACTGCAGCACGAACACCCTGTTCCCCGCCGAATCGGGTTCGGTGCAGCCGCTGAAAAACCTCACGTCGTCGAAACTCAACCCCCAGATACACGACAAGTCGAAACCGTTGCTGCAGGGAATCTCCAGCGCATCGGTACCGCCCAGGGGCTGCTCGTTGCCGAAAATCACCGCACCGTTCCTCGCCACCGCCAGCGACGTGAATGTCCTGTTGTGAAAAGTGAAGGCAAAAGGCAAGGGTACCTTCGCCTCCTCGAACACCAGAGCTGTCTGATGTTCCTCAATATCAATCCACATGTTTTCATCCACGCCCGTGGTGAATGCATAGCCGTACGCCTCCGTCACCTGACCGCGGCACACCCACGTCAAGGCCGATAGGTACATAACGAGCATGAACAAACGTCGCATGATGGTATTGTATTGTTAGTTTTCCAATCCTCTCAGCCAACCGATTTCCTCCGCCCAGCGTGTGGGGTCGGGGGTCTCGAGAATGATGGGCATATCGTCGAAACGGGGGTCGTTCATAAAGCGCGCAAAGAAGTCCCTCCCCAGCATGCCGAGGCCGAGCGACTCGTGGCGGTCCACATGGCTGCCTGCCCCCTTCTTGCTATCGTTGAGATGTACCGCACGCAGGTATTTCAACCCCACCACGCGCTCAAACTCCTCCATCGTGAAGTCATAGCCCATCGCGGTACTGAGGTCGTAGCCTGCCGCCAGGGTGTGGCAGGTGTCGATGCATACGCCCACACGTTGCTTGTCCTCCACCCCTTCGATGATGCGGGCGATGTGCTCGAAACGCCAGCCCAGATTCGTCCCCTGCCCTGCCGTGTTCTCAATGACGGCCGTCACCCCTTCGGTCTGACCGAGGGCAAGGTTAATCTCGCGGGCTATCTGGTCCAAGCACTCCTCCTCGCCAATCTTGTTCAGATGGCTGCCGGGATGGAAATTCAGCATCGCCAACCCCAGCTGCTGCGCCCGCTGCATCTCGTCGAGGAAAGCGGCACGGCTCTTCAGCAGCGTCTCCTCGTCGGGCGAGCCCAGATTGATAAGATAGCTGTCGTGGGGCAGCACATAGCGCGAGTCGAACCCCCGCTCAGCCAGCAACGCCTTGAAGCCGCCGATGTCCCCCTGCGCCAAAGGCTTGCTCACCCAGCTGCGCTGGTTGCGGGTGAACAGGGCAAAAGCCGTCGCCCCAATGGCCTCGGCGTTCAATATGGCGTTACCCACGCCCCCAGATGCACTCACATGTGCTCCTATATACTTAGTCATAAAGTCATTCTGTTTTTTGTTTTCGATTTGCAAAGATACGATTTTTTTTTAATTGAGAATTGAGAAATGAGAATTGAGAAAAAACACCCTCATAATTCTCAACTCTCAATTCAATGGAAAGGAGAGGCTCACAACAGGTGGTGCTACCGGAGCGGCGGAGTCGTCGTTGAGGCGGGAGAAGAGCGCGTGGATGATAAGTGCACTGCCCGTGCCTATCAGCGCACCAGCCAGCACGTCGGTGGGATAGTGCGCACCGACATAAAGGCGGCTGAACCCCACAGCCCCTGCCCAGAGATAGGCAGGCAGCACGACATACCACCGGGGATAGATGAGTGTGAGGGATGTGGCGGTGGCAAAGGCGAAGGAAGTGTGGCCTGAGGGGAAGGACTTGCTGGCCACATGCTGCAGGCAGAATAGGTCGGAGGGGTAGGCCACCCACGGACGCGGACGGCTAACCAGGGCTTTGAGTCCCATGGTCAATCCGGCGTTGAGGAGGAGCGCACCCCCCACCTCGCAGGCATTGGTGAGGAGAATGTCGCCCTGCCGGGTGTCGGGGTTTGTCCATCCACACACGGCCAGGGTGGCAGGTACCACCGGGGCAAGAACGAAAGAATTGCTCACCCACACCCACAGCGTGTTCGCTACAGGTGTGCGCGAGTCCTGAAGGCTCTTCAGCACAGTGTAATCGGTTGTCCTCATTGTGCCAATCAGGGAAGCGGCTACACGTGGTGAAGCAACAGCGGCTGTGTCAATCACGGACTTATATGCTGGCACAATTACACCACCAGCAACGCTGTCTTTCCTGGGTACATCCGGCGACTGCGCGGCAACGGTGGATGAGAGCAACAAGACTGCTGCTAGGAGGAGGCGTTTCATGGCAGACGGTGGGCGTTCACTTGATTTGCCACATAGCGGTTGTTCATGTCGAAGATTTGGTCGATGGGACGCGAGAGCTTCTCGACGAGGAGATGTGTGTTGTCCTGATGTTCGATTTTTTCGAGCTGGTCAGCGATGCTGTTCCAGTCGTGAGAAGAGACGATAAGGGGCACCAGATTGAGGAGGTCGAAGTTGTCGACAATCATATTATCGATACCCTCGGTCTCGATGCGGCTGTGGGCGCGAGCCAGACGGATTTCGCCCACCTCGGCTAGCACCTGCTGGTACTTCTCGTAGAGGACATACTCGTTGAGGAGGAAGGCAACGATGCGGTCGCTGAGACGGTTCCAGACGGAGGTAGGGATGGGACGGGAGACGAAACGCCCGAGCATGAAAGAACCTGCCGTGAGGCCGTTGAGTCCCTGACTGAGACAGATGTCGGCGACAGTTTGGAAGAAATGGACCTTGCGGGCGGTGTTAAGCAGAACAAAAACGCGCGACTGGTCGAGATGGGAGCCCATCTTGCTTTGCAGCACTTCGCGCACGTATTGGTCAGAGTGGCGGCTGTACCAGTTGTTGACGATGCCCTTGGCCGTGTCGGGACGGTCTTGAAGTTCCAAACGGATGAGACGGGCGAGCTTGTCAAGGTCGTCGATGACGGAGGCCTGTTCGCTGGTGACAATCTCCTGGTAGTCCTCGTAGGCACTTTTCATCTCGGCAAAGAACTGCACCTCGTCGGGGGCCAGTGAGACGGGTTCGCCACGCAGGTACTTGGTGAAACGGGCGGGCTTGAAATCGGCAGTGCCTTTATAGATGGTCTGCTGGCGGCTGGAGACGGTGACGTCGTCGAGCTCGTGAAGGACAAGCCCCTCTTGGTTGACCACCACAGTCTCGTCGCCTTGTTTTTCGAAATGGATGCCATAGTTATGCAGGTCGAGGAGGGCAGGGATACCGTAGCCGCGGCAGGCTGTGACGACATGGATGGCGGCAGGCGTCATGCTGAGGATGGCGTGGACTTCGTTGAGGGTGATGGTGTCTTCGGGGACAAAGCGCTCCTGGCACAGGCATACCTGCTTGCCTCGTGCGGCCATCTCGCGAGCCTTGGTGGCAGAAAAGCAGAGGACGGCACTGATAGCCGTGCGGGGCAGCACGCTGATACCGCGGCCGAAGAACTGGAGACGCTGCATGGAGCGGTCGTCGATGGCGGCGGAGACTATCTGGCGCAGGTGGTAAGGCTTGATGATGTCCATGACCTGAGAACGGTTAATGCGTCCCTCACGTAGAAGGTCGATGGCAGAGATGAGGGCGGCACGGCCTGTCATCTCACTCATATTGAGCTGAAGGACGGAGAAGAGGCTGACCTGCCTGGGACGGGTCTCGACGGCGAATTCTATGGTGACAGGCGAGTGGTAGCGTTCCTCAAGCTTGACGAGGAGGGGATGGAAGTGGTAGACAGCGGGGAAGTCGGTTTTGATAGTGTCGCGGTTGGTGTAGGCACGGTCGTCGGAGGTGACATCGCCGGTCATGATTTCTTCGCCAAAGATATTGCGGTAGCTTTCAATCTGGCTGCCCTTACCCGTGCGGCTGTGGCGGGAGTAGAGCACTCCAGGATAGGAGGCATTGTTGCCAATGGTCCACACCATGCGCTGAAGGATGAGCGACGGGGAAGCCTGCTTGCCCTGCATGAAGGTGAGGATGAGGTCCTGATTGTCGGTATAGAAAGAATAGACATGCCGTGTGAGGAGGAGTGCCTGGTAGAAGGCATCGGTAAGAAGGCGGATGCCGTCGGGACGTGCATTGGAGATTTCCTGTTCCATCTCGGCGATGCGCTGCTCCTGGAGTGGCAGAGATAGGGAGATGTCGGTGGTGTCGTATTTACGCTCTATGCCCAGCATCTCGCAGAGGGTGTGGAGGGTGGAGAGGTAGACGCGGTTGGCCATATTATCGTCGTAGGAATGGCGAAGCGCGGCATGGGTGGTGCGTGTGACACCGATATTGAGGAGGGTGGGCATGAGGCCGGGGATGTATTGCGGCATGGCACAGCGGATAGCGAAAACCAGCGGGTGGCGATTGTCGCCCAGACGCAGACGTGTCATGATTTCGAGGTAATGGATAGCCTGTTCAAGACGCTCCTCGAGATGTTCGGGATGACGCGACATTTCGGCGGTGAGGATGACAAAATCGGGGACGGGGTAACAGTTCTTGGTGAGTTCCACCAGCATGCGGCCTTTGTAGCTGATGTCGAAATCGGAAAAAGTTCCGGGGGTGATGGCGGTGATGAGTTCATCATTTTCGGGCAGGGGATTTGCCTCGACATAGTTGATAATCTCCTGGCGGAAATGCTTGCGGTGGGAGGCCAGTTCGGCTAGTTGTTCTGGAGTGGCGGTATTGTCGCGTTCGGCGAGAAGAAGGCGCAAATAGTGTTCTTTCTGCTCGCCACGGGTTTTCAGCAGGAGGTACATGTCGTACCAACGAGGGGGTATCTCGCGAGGGGTTGTCTCGCCGTCGAGGGTGTAGATGACTGTGCCAGGTTTATTACCTTCAAGGGTGTTGCTGACGTCGTCGACGTCGCAGTTGAAGACTTCGGGTCCGCACAACGCATAGCGGCGAACCATCTGATAGTTGGGGTAACTGGCTCTGATAAGTATTTTCATAGATTACTGAGGTTTAAAGTGTTTGTTATTATTGGGGGTTCTCTTCTCATTTTTTCAAAACAGAACGATTGCCGTCGTATGCTACGATGAAGGCACAGGCGGAATCGATGATGTTGTCGCGGCCGGTGGCTTGGCAGGCGGTACGGTCGAAGGGCAGGAGGATGTCAGGTGGCACACCGTTCTCGTAATTGCGGCCATCAAGGGCGATGGTGCGTGTGATGGAGAATCGGTAGCGCCACCCATTGGGTAGCACGCCCATGGTCGGCAACCCCATTCCGCCGCCTGTGGTGTCGCCCATGAGGAAGAGGTTGTCGTAGGCCTGGGTGGAGACAGCGAAGGTGCTGGTGGCGCTGAAGCAGCCACGGTCGGTGAGGACGACCACGGGGTTGTCGTACGTTTTTCCTTTGTTCACCGGAGCGTAGGTCGGCTCAAGGGGTGTGAATTGGTCATGACCGGGACCGGATTTAATCTGGCTGTAGTAGAGTATCTGGCCGTTGGAGGGCATCACGCTCAGCAGGTTGTTGACATTGGAGAGGCTGCCGCCGCCGTTGCCCCGCAGGTCGAGTATCATACCCTTGGCATCGGGGTAGGCGGCAATGATATGGCGTAAGCCTGCCTCGCTCACACCGTTGTTGAAGGAGCCGTAATAGACGTATATCACCTTGCCGTCGCACAGCGAGGAGTGGGCAAGTCCCCCAGTGCTGTGGTACCTCGAGCCGAGATAGTTGAGCACCACTACATTCATGTCGACTCCCGACTGGGAGTAGAAGCGCCGATGGACGGAATCGGACCGCGAGACGTCAAAAGTCCCCACAAGGTTGACATGACCGTCGTTCAACCTGTCGAGCATGGCTGCACAAACGGCAAACAGGCTGTCGGAGCTCATGGTGTCGTTCACCTTAGGCCGCAGCGAGTCGTAGACGGCCTTCCAGTCGACCTGTTTGACATCGAACATCGAGTACTGCTCATCCACACGCAACCATAAGTAGTCAAACACCTGTGCACGTGTAGCTCCAGGCTCCTGCATCCAAGCCTTCTCGCACGCCACAAACATAAAAAGCATAGCGGCCAGCAATGCTAAAGTATACCATTTTTTCATAAGCTGAAGAGTAATTGAAGTGATAAACCATGTGAGGCCTGCTGCATGCGCCACGGTGCCACGTTTTCACGCCCCGACACACGCGAGGTGAGATAATGCCAATCGTATGACAGGGCGATGCCGTTGCCGCTCTTCAACCACCTCACTACCCCGAGGCGCGTCGACACGCCGGGCAGAGCAGTCAGGTAGGTGCGGTATTGGTCGAACGCCGCCGACAGGGGGTTGGCAATCTCGCGGTCGTAATTGTTCAGATAGGAGAATCCCGGCCGCAGCATCAACGCCATAGGCAGTACGGACATCTGCCCATAGAACATCCATCGTCGGACGCTCACCTCAGCTCTGGTGGAGAGTGAAAGCACAGCGAAATTGGACATTCCTACGCAGGCATTGGCGAGCAAGGGGTTGTAGCGGATGTCGAACATGTCCCCAACTCCGGCTCCTGCCCATATCCGCAGCGGTCCCCAATCAGCAAAATGCCGGAGCACATCGAAACGGGCCGCGAGTTGACCTCCCCATGTATGAAGGGCAGCGGGACGGAGCACATAGCCGTATCCACCTCCACACAAAGTAATGGAGGCATCGTAACGCCATAGGTCGTTAGACGCCTCTAGGGCGACAGCAGGCGAGAGTTCGAAACCCCGGTATACGACGGGTGCGGCTCCCAGATCGCGATAAACACCCACACCGAGACCGCTTCCCAGCCCCAATCGCCACTGCATACCGTCTGTCTGCTGTGCACTGGCCACGAGCCACGGCGCTACACCAAAAAGGAACACAAAAAACAACCGTTTCATAAAATTTTTGTCGAAAATCTGTCTATTCAAAAAAAAAGATTTATCTTTGCAATTCGATTACAAAAGTACAAATTATTTTTCACATAGCGAAAATTAAATACATAAATACAATGAAGACAATAAGAAAGGTATCTATTTTCAAGGTGGCCGCTATTGCATTTATGGCTGCGGGCTGCCTTGTTTCCTGCAACCAAAACACCCAAAACGGACCCACCGTCAACGAAATGCAGACCCGCCTGAACGACATCATGAAGGAGTATCAGGAGATGCAGAGCACCTGCGACGACTACAGCCGCCAACTTGCCGCTAAGGACAGTTCCATACAAGCCCAGGCTGCCGAAATCCAGCGTCTCATTGACCAGTTGAACAACGCAGGCAAAGGCACTGCCACCACCCGTAGCAACCGCACCGGTTCGAAGACCAACACTGCTAAACTGAAGAAACTGAATGCCGAGCTCTCTGCCCGCAAAGCCGAGATCGCCCGCTTACAGGAACGTCTGAACCAGCAAACCTCTGAGCTCAATGCGTTGAAGGCCGCCGACAACTACGCTGACCGCGAGGCTCTCGCCCGTCTTCAAATGCTGGTGAAACAACAGGAAAACCGTATCATTGCCCTCACCAACGACAAAGTGCGCCTGACCTGCACTAACGACTCGCTGGTGGCCCACGTGGCTTACCTGATGGGTCAGCGCGTCGAGAACGAGAATGCCACGAACGCAGAATATGCCGCCCAGGTTGCTGCGCTGCAGAACCAGGTGGCCAACCAGCAGAACGAAATCAACCGTCTGAGAGAAGAACTTGCCAAACAGGCCGCCGTCGCCGAGGCTTCGCAGAAGAGCCAAGCCCCTGCCGAGACCAAGACCGATATTGCCAAGACCAAAGGCTCCATCAACAAGAAACTGGCTCAGCTGCAGGCTCAGTGCGACGAGTACTACGAGGAGTTGGAGCGTCTCCGCGCCGAGAATATCATCCTTAAGAACGAGAACGACAGCCTCCGCAGCGAGGTGGTCTCGATGAAGAAGAATGTGGAGAATGTGGCCGTGGAGAACGCCAAGATGGCCGCCAAGGTGAGCCGCGCTTCCGTCCTCTCCACTTCGGAGCTGAACGTCACGCCGCTGAAACGCCTCAGCAACGGCACCGGTAAGCCCACCTCGAGGGCTTCCGCCACCCACGCTTTCCGCATTGAGGGTTATCTGATGGGCAACTCCGTTGTGGAGCCTGGCACCATCACCCTTTATGCTGTCATCACTTCGCCCTCGAATGTGGTGCTGCACAACGGTACCGTGGAGCAGAAATTCGACGCCAACGGTGTGCGTACCACCTACACAATGGTGCAGGCCTACGAGTTCACCGGCCAGACCCGTCCTTTCGACATGAGCTGGAGCTGCGACGACCAGATGGAGCTGGAGTCCGGCGTGTATCGTCTCAGCCTCTATGCCAATGGCAACCTGATCGGGGTGACCGAGTTTAAGTTGAAATAATCACGGCCTCACGCTTTGCCGCCCGGAACAGTAATAATGTCGAATCAGAGTATATACGATTCTTTCCGCAAGGCATACCCCGAGTTTGTCTACGAACGTTATGGATACGATGTGCAGTCCGACGGGCTGCACATCGTTTTTACCTTTCGTATAGGCGACAGCTTCGTCTTCACCCCTTCGGCAGTCATCCCTCGGCGCAATTTTCTCTGCTTCGACCAGCCTGACGACATCCTTAACACCTTGGTGTTCAACATCGGAATGATAGAACTTATCAGTTACTGGAAATGTATCTGTCCTCCTGTCGTTACTGTCCGGTGCGGTCACCTTTCCGAAAGCCAGATTCTCTTCTGGAAAAAGCTTCACTTCAACGGCCTGGGCGAATTCTTCTATATCAACGGCATCCATGCCACCCTCGACGACTTCCTGCAAATCAACAGTTGTGAAGAAACAGAATTCCCCTGCCGCCCCATTCACCCGGATTTTCAATACCCAAGCAACCACCTTGTCCCTATCGGGGGAGGCAAAGACTCCGTCGTCACCTTGGAGCTACTCTCTTCACTGACCCCGGCAAATGACCTCCCACACCATCGACCCGTCCCCCTCATCATGAACCCACGGGGGGCCACCGTTGGATGCATCCAGGCCGCAGGCTATACGATGGACGAGGTACTTGTCATCCAACGTTCCATCCACCCCCTCCTCCTCGACCTCAACAGCCAAGGCTACCTCAACGGCCATACCCCTTTCAGTGCCATGCTTGCGTTCTACACCCTGCTGGCTTCCCAACTGAGCGGAATCCCCAATGTCGCCCTCTCGAACGAGAGCAGCGCCAACGAATCAACCGTTGTGGGTACAGGCATCAACCACCAATACTCCAAAAGCCTCGAGTTCGAGAACGATTTCCGCCAATATGTGTCGGAGTTCATCTCCCCAGCCTATAACTATTTCAGTTTTCTCCGCCCTCTCTCCGAATTGCAGATTGCCATGCTCTTCAGCCGCTACAGCCAATACTTCAGCGTTTTCCGCAGCTGCAATGCCGGCAGCAAACAGGACATCTGGTGCGGCAAGTGTGCCAAATGCCTCTTTGCCTACATCATCCTTTCCCCTTTCATAGCCCCGCAGCAACTCAACGCCATTTTCGGAAAGAACATGCTCGACGACCCCGACATGCAGCATTTTCTTTTGGAACTCACGGGGCAGGCTGAAACCAAACCCTTTGAATGTGTGGGCACCATCGACGAGGTGAACACCGCGCTGTGCCTCACCCTCAACCGCTGGTATCCAGACCAACGTCCCACTCTCCTGCGCAACTACTCCCCTAATCCTTCCCACCCTGCCATTCTCTCCCAACTCCTTTCCGACCACAATCTCACCCCATCCTTAATCAATCTTTTGCAAAAACATGTACAGGCAGCAACAACTTGACGACCTTTTGGCCAACCGCCGCATCCTCATTGCTGGATATGGCCGTGAGGGCAAAAGCACCCACGCTCTCATCGAGCAGTATGTGCCTTCTGCCGTCGTCACCATTGCTGCCAGCGACGATGAAATATTCCGATGCCTCGACGAATCCAAAAACAACCCCTACGACCTCATCATCAAATCGCCCGGCATCCCCACCATGAAACTTGAAGGGCTCTGCAACCCCGAGACCATCACCTCGCAGACCGACCTTTTCCTCCAAATCTACGGAGACCAAACCATTGCCGTCACTGGCACCAAAGGCAAAAGCACCACCACCACGCTCATCTTCCACGTCCTCAAAACCTCCTTTGCCGACACACGGAAAGTCATTCTTGCCGGCAACATGGGCATCCCGCTCTTCGACGTCCTCCCCCAAATCGACCACGATACCGTTGTGGTTGCCGAATTCTCTTGCCACCAACTCGAAAACATCCATCGCGCTCCCCATATCGGCATCATTCTCAATCTTTACCAAGAACACCTCGACCACTACCACAGTTACCTCGATTACAAAATGGCGAAGATGCAGATGATGCTGCGCCAGCAAACTGGCGACCATTGTTTCTATTGTACCGACAGCCCCGACTTGGCCCTTCTTGCCAAGGAGTTGTCCCCCAAAGTCTGCTCTACACTCCACCCCTACTCTCTTGACCAGGCACTCCTCTCCGACATAGCGACCCTGCCCACATCCTTGCAGGGCAACCACAACCTAAGCAACATATATGTTGCCTGCCAAGCCACCCAACTCATGGGCATCCAGCCACAGCAGTTTGCCCAAGCCCTTGCCACCTTCCACGGTCTCCCGCACCGGCTCGAACTTGTCGGCACCTTCCACGGCATCACCTTCTACAACGACTCTATCAGCACCATCCCCGAAGCCACCATTGCGGCCTTGCAGGCGCTACCGCAAACCAGCACCCTGATTCTGGGCGGTTTCGACAGGGGGATAGACTACAGCCCGCTTGCCATTTATCTTTCCACCCCCAATGGGATAGACAATATTGTCTTTGTCGGCAAGGCGGGTGAGCGGATGAAACAGGAATGGGAGCACCTCTCGCCCAGCCCGCTTGAGGGGAAGAGCCTGTTGGTCGAAAACGACTACGCAAGGATCGTTGCCTGGTGCTATCGCCACACCCGCCGCAACACCATCTGCCTGCTCTCGCCCGCTGCCGCCAGTTACGACAGTTTCAAGAACTTCGAGCACCGCGGCAATACTTATAAGGAACTAATCATGCAGCAACAATGACCGACTTCGCTTCCATACGCCAAGACCTCCACTGCCATCCGGGCATTTCGGGCGATGAACACTACGCCCACGACCTCATAGTGCACCAACTCAACGCCTGCCACCCCGACGCTGTATTCACCCATGTAGGCGGCTTCGGTGTCGTGGCAATATGGGGCAAGGAGCCTAGCCGCCCTACCATCGCTGTGCGTGGCGACATCGACGCCCTGCCCATCGGCCACCGCTGCGGACACGACGGCCATACCACCATCCTCCTGCAGCTGGCCGAACAGATAAGTGACAAATACCCTCAGTCGTTCAACAGCATTAACATCATCCTTGTCTTCCAACCCGAAGAAGAGACAGGTACGGGTTCGCAGAAAATCATCGACGCAGGGATATTACAGCAATACAACATCAAAGCCATCTACGGCTTCCACAATCTGCCGGGGTTCCCGCTGGGCACTGTTGTCCTTAACTACCACACTTTCGCTGCAGCCTCGACCGGGGTCATCTACCGCCTCACCGGCCGCAACACCCACGCCTCGACTCCCGAAAAGGGTCTCAATCCCGGACTGGCTGTTGCCGAAATCATCCAATCATTCAACCGCCTCAACTGTAGCGACACCACCACCGACCGTTTCAAACAGAGCACGCTTATCTGCGTCCGACTTGGAGAAGAAGCTTTCGGCACTTCGGCAGGACAAGCCGACATCATGTTCACCCTGCGTGCCTTCACCAACAACTCGATGCAGCAGCTTTTGGCCGAGGCCAACGACATCGTCAACCAAACTTCCGCCCGTCATCATTTGCAGGTCGCTCAAACATTAAGAGACCCATTCCTCGCCACCGAGAACAATTCCACACTGGTGGAATTTGTCGAACAACACTGCACCTGTCGACAACGTCACGTCCTCACCCCTTTCCGCTGGTCGGAAGATTTTGCCAACTACCTGCAGCTCTTCCCCGGTGCCATGTTCGGCATCGGCTCGGGCGAGAAACAGCCCGAGTTGCACCATCCCGACTATAACTTCCCCGACGCGCTCATCAAACCCGCCGCTGATATACTCATGAATATCATATCCCATTTTTCAACAAACACTGAATTGTAAAACATAATAATATAATACGAGAACACTATGAAGAAGTTTTTATTTACGATTGTCTTGACAGCCCTGGCCTTCGCGACGACAGGTCAGGAGCTGAGCCAACCCGAGTTTGACGGGCAGAGCTGCACCAGCATCATGGTGGGCAAACGTGCTTCACGCGACGGCAGCGTCATCACGTCGCACACCTGCGACGGTCGCTACCGCACATGGATGCACATGGAACCCGCCGCCGACCATGAACCCGGTACCGTTCACCCCGTGTACAAAGGTACGCTGCACACCACGTTCCGTGGCGACACTACCGGCGTGAAGCTTGTGGGTGCCATCCCCGAAGCTGCACACACCTATGCCTACCTCAACACGGCATACCCCTGTCTCAATGAGCATCAGTTGTCCATCGGCGAGAGCACGTTCGGTGGTCCCGACACCCTGCGCAATCCCGCCGGCATGTTCCTTATCGAGGAGTTGGAGCGTGTGGCCCTGCAACGCTGCACCACCGCCCGCGATGCCATCCGCCTGATTGGCGGCCTCGTCAAAGTGTACGGCTATGCCGACGGTGGCGAGTGCATCACCATTGCCGACCCCAAAGAGGTGTGGCAGATGGAGATTCTGGGCGAAGGCAAGGACAACATCGGTGGTGTATGGGCTGCTCAACGCATCCCCGACGACCATGTGGGCGTCAGCTGCAACATCCCCCGCATCGGTCGGCTGCAACGTGCCAACACCGAATACTTCATGTGCTCGGACAATATCGAGGCTGTCGCCCGCCGTTATGGCCTGTGGGACGGCAAGGGTGAATTTATCTTCTGGAAAGCCTTCAACAGCAGCTACGCCAACGGCAAGAACTTCCGCGAGCGCGAATATTTCATCCTCAACGCCCTGGCCCCCTCGATGGAACTGAGCATGGACACCACCGAGCTGCCTTTCTCAGTCCGTCCCGACCGCAACGTGGATGTACGCAAAGTGATGGAGCTGCTGCGCAGCACCTACGAAGGCACCGACATGGACATGTGCAAAAACGTGCGTATGCCCGTCACCCAGAAAGACAAGAACGGCAAGGAGCATACCGACACCATCGTCAGCCCCATTGCCAACCCCTGGCTCAGCTCGGCCATGCAGCGCACCCTCAACACCATTGCCCCCGGCACGATTGAATTCCGCCGCACAGTTAGCGTGGCTTGGTGCTCCTATTCGTTTGTCGCCCAGTTGCGCGACTGGATGCCTGACTGCGTGGGAGGTATCTGCTGGATGTCCGTCGACAACCCTGGCCAGTCGCCTCGCGTTCCCATCTTCTGCGGTGGCAGCGAACTGCCCCAGCCCTACAGCATCTGCGGCCAGAAAGAATACAACCCCGATGCCATCCTGTGGAAATACCGTCGAGCCAACAAGCTGGCCACCGTGGCTTGGCAGCGTACCAAAGGCTCGATGAACAAGGAGCTGCAACGTCTGGAGGATAACGTCTTCAACAGCCTCGAAGCCATCGAGCGCGAAGCCACCCGCCTCGACCGCCTCGGCCGTATCGACGACATGCGTGCCACCCTCAACGGCTTCACCCGCGACCAGTACGAGAACACCTCCTTTGCCTGGAGCCAACTCGAAGCCAAATACTGGAACATGTTCGGCATGGGATTCTAGGTAAAGTGAAAAATGAAAAGTGAAAGGTGAAATGATAGGGGTGATGCCCACCCCTGTGAGGTTTCACTTTTCACTTTTTATTTTTTAGCGAATCCATGGTGGCAGGTTATATTTATCCGTTCTTAAGTCGCGTCCCTGTCGGGACGCACTCCGTTGCCTCAGATAATCACCGACCTGATTACGGTGTTATTCATATCTCACCTTCAAGGGGGTGATTAAAAGAAGCCCACTGGCGAAATGGATTTCCGGGGGGAAGATGACTTACCTGCCCCTGCAAGGTTTCAATTTTCAACTTTCATTTTTCAATTTTCAATCTCTCCATGGCCGATTTGGATAGCAAGCGCCGCGAAATGACCGAAACGCCAGTGCCCCGTCTGGTGTTCCGTCTTGCTATTCCGTCGATGATCAGCATGGTGGTGACGGCGTTGTACAATGTGGTGGACGCCGCTTTCGTCGGCAGGCTCTCGACCGAGGCCACTGCGGGTATCGGCATTGCTTTTGCCTACATGACTTTCATCCAGGCTGTGGGGTTCTTCTTCGGTCATGGTTCCGGCAACCACATCTCGCGTGCCCTTGGAGGCCGAAACTATTCCGATGCCAGCATCATGGCCGCGGTAGGGTTCTTTTCGCCGCTTATCGTGGGACTAATGTCTGCACTTGTCGGCCTGCCGCTGTTGCCACAACTTGTTGTGCTGCTCGGCGCACCTCCCCAAGTCGTCCCCCATGCATGCAACTACCTACGGTACATCCTGCTGGCATCGCCGTTCATGATGTCGGCCCTCACACTCAACAACCAGCTGCGCCTGCAAGGCAACGCCCGTTTCGGCATGATAGGCATCGTCAGCGGAGCCATCCTGAATATCATCCTCGACCCCATTCTGATCTTTGCACTCGACATGGGGGTTACCGGTGCCTCGGTAGCCACCGCCGTCAGCCAACTGTTTGCATGGTGTCTGTTGCTGCGCGGCACCATGCGCGGCGACTCTGTCCATATCCGTTTCGGCAACTTCAAACCCTCGTGGGCCTGCTACCGCGAAATCATTGCCGGAGGGCTCCCGTCGCTCTTCAGGCAAGCATTCAACTGCGCCTCGGCGGTGATGCTCAACTATGCCGCTGCCCGTTATGCTCCTGTGGGGCAGGAGGCATCGTCGGTGGCGGCCTTTGCCGTCGTGTCGCGAACAACCATGTTCGCCTTCTCGCTTATCTTGGGATTCACGCAAGGATTCCAGCCCGTATGCGGCTTCAACTATGGCGCCAAGCTCTACCGCCGCGTACGCCTGGCGTACCTTTTCACACTCGGGGTCTCCACAGCCATGCTCACCATTCTCTCGACACTAGGCTATCTCTTCGCTCCGCAGATTATCGCCCTCTTCCGTAGCGAAGACCCCATGCTGATTGACATCGGCGCCAGCGCCCTGCGGTGGCAATGCATCATTTTTCCGCTCTGCACACTGGCCACCACCACCGGCATGCTCTTCCAGAACATCCGGCTAACCCTCCCCGCCACACTCCTGTCTATCGCCCGGCAGGGTCTCTTTTTCATTCCGGCAGTCCTAATCCTGCCCCATTTCCTCGGCATCCACGGTGTCGAGATGGCTCAAGCCACCGCCGACCTCTGCACATTCCTGCTCACCATCCCCTTCGCCGTTTGGATAAACCGCAAACTGACCTGTAAGGGCAAAAAATACGAATGACTACATTATTTCCATCAAATTAGCCATCGAATCTACATCCCCTTTCATTACAGCCATTAAATAATACTTCTTCTTCTCTTTCATATCATTTGTCGCAATTGCCAATTTTCGTAGACCGGTAGCATTCCCTAAATTTGCGGACTTTCGATAATATTCTACTGCATTTATGGAATTCTTTTTAATTTTATTCTCAACATCACCTTTCCACATATATGCGATTGAATTTGTATCATTATCAAACTCTTTCTTACATTTTTCAAATTCACTCCACCACGCCTCTAATTCGTTCTCGGTTTTTGCAATCTTATATTTTGCCAAAAAACCAGATTGTTTATCCTTTTTCAATCTCATTCCATGTGAGTTTGATTCCTGTTCTACTGCTTTCTTATAATAATATATCTCAGGCTGCTCTTTACGTACTTTTTTTTCTTCATTATATTCTTCTGAGTCCTTCAAATATTCTTCCAAAATATGGCCAGCCATATATGAGCCATAAGCACTACCACTTTCTGACTCTTTCTTGAAATACTCAAGAGCCCCAAGGTAATTCTTCTCTTCAAATAATAACCTCCCTTTTGTTTCATTTCCTCCTAAATCTCTACGTATATCACGAATGTAATACAAGTTTACGCATCCTATCACCAATCCAATTACTCCAATTAGAAAACTAATAACATTTAAATAATCCATAAGTTTTAACTATGAGGCTCCACGATTAAACATCTAGCCACCTAGACAGGGGAGCCTTCTTACCTGTCAGATTGCCGAAATTCAAAATGCAAAAATACGTTTTTTTTTTGAGATATCAATTGTTCATCATATTTTATTTACGTTCATCTGCATCAAAAATAGAGTCTTTCCATTATTCCAAAGCTCATTTTTCCCAAATCGGTCGTTAGGATATATCTATTCGAAATCTCCTATAGGAGAAATATCCCATCTATCAACTTGGTATGCTATTAAACGAAAGCCCCTACGGGGCAGGGATATTCCCCATGCATTGCACGATTCGGTGGGTACTCTGTAGGAGTTTTCGATTAATAGCCAACGTCATACCACTCCCAATGATACTCCGTAGGAGTTTTCGGTTTCCTAATGACCGATTTGGGTTTATTTGCTCCACCTCTTTCCTGTCAAGTTGCGTTCAAACCACTCCTGATGGTCTTGTATCTCCTCCTTCTGCCAGTCGCTGTCGGGGAAAAGGCTGTCGAGTGCAGCATCCACCTCAGCTGGGTGACAATGGCGCAAATAGCTGACCCCCTCGTAGATGTATTCGCCAGGCCATCCATCAGCCCATTCCAGCATGGCGACATAGCGGTGCATAAGCGGTGTGCAACCCTCAGCCGCACGGCTGACTACAACAGAGTCGATTATCTCGGGACGGGACTTCCGTCTGTCCTCGGAATTGTCAAAAGGCCATTATCCTACATGCCAGAATACCATATACCTGTC
>JAEEGI010007756.1_pt1 | contig 23961 bp, 20 predicted proteins | sample 8958751 | NCBI WGS metagenome assembly JAEEGI01 (sample SAMN16246545, study PRJNA631951) | gut metagenome | biome: gut microbiome; feature: rumen; material: KS-attached | host: Bos | place: Iran: Karaj | collected 2018-10 | reverse complement strand
GTATACTTCTTCGATGTCGTTGCCGATGATGACCTGAACCTGATCACCGATCATCTGTGCACCGACGATACCCAGTTTCTTGAGCTCATCGAGCTTGACAAGGCTGGTGTCTTTCGGCGTGATGCGCAGTCTGGTGAGACAGTGTGCAGCATGGGCAATATTGTCCTTACCGCCGATCAGTTCGACGATGGAAGCAGCAAGTGCTCCAAAGTCTTTTTGAGTTTTTGCCATAATTCTTTCCTTTCTATACAGTAATTATGTTTTTATTTTGATACCCCCTAAAAGGATATTAAAACCTGTTTTATCGTTTCTCTATGAAACCGAAATTCACGTTATACTTCAGATATTCCAGCAGGAACATCTCTTCCGGAGCGATCCTTCCGGTATAATTCAGTGTCCTGTTGTTCCTGATGGGCTTCACGGCGATATGAACTTCGCCTTTGTAGCGTTCCACGTTGTCATTGAGTATGACCACATCACCTGGTTCGAAATACTCCTTGTCACATTCCCTGGGCACGATCGGTGTGAATTTGAAATCAAACCTGCCCCATCTGGAACGAATGATCGTATGCGTGTATTCACTGACGTTGTGCTTCACAAAACCGAACAGAAGATCCTTTTCATTGTCTGATATGTCTTCAGCAAGTTCGATCGTCAACGGAACACGTTCGATATCCCCGATCGGGATCTGATCCCTGATGCCCGGAAAATAGAAGGGTCTGTCTTCGCCGTACACGTAGATCTGTTTCATCGTATCGGCGACTTCCTTGAGCTCCTCTTCACTGGCGAAGGCATTGCCGATGATCACTTCATCTGCCTTTAATGCCACCATGTGTCTCAGCTGAAGTCCGATCGGCAGATCCCTGTCCATCTCGACTGTCGGCAGTCCGTCAGATACCGGCCAGGGCCCGTGGGCACCTATTGCATTGGAAGAAATGAAGATCTGTGTTTTCATCCCTTCGCTTCTGAAATATTCATTTGTCTGATAGATATCTTCACTTCCGGCACCGGTGTTCCGCAAAGGGTAGAAGTTGTAGGAACCGATGATTCTGCTTTTATCTCCGCCCATTTCGATGATATGCTTAACAGCCGGGACCAGGCTGGCATTGAGCTGTACGCCCAGACCCTGATCATTGTTGACAATCGCTACGTCTCTTTCATCATTGAACATCAGATCGAGCCTGAGCACATCCAGTCCCATTTCCCTGAAGACCGACAGATCATCGGGGCTTGCTTCCATCTGCATGAAGAAACGGGCGTTGCAGTCGCCGTAGACTTCCATCCCGTATCGGTGAGCTTCATCGGAAAGATCCCTGAAGTACTTTATGATGTCTTCCTTAGTGCCTTCCACGGAAAACAGGCTGGTGAAAACCTTGGAAAAACCATACTGTTTCGCCAGCTTCAGATAATGATCGATCTGTTCGGGTGTTTCCTGTTCAGGATATAACGAAACGCCTAACTGAATCATGGTGACTCCTTATCAAAAAATAAAACTCTTCAGAACAATCCCAAAAAACACAAAATCATTTCATGTTTTCAAGGATAAGCCCCGAAGAGTTTCGAGTAACAAACCTTAACTTCTATATCTAATAGTAAAGAAAAATGAAAGCGCTGTCAAATTCTGGAAATCAGACGGTTGATATGAACGACCAGATACATGATCTCCTCATCATTGGGATCAATGCCGCTGAGCTGTTTCACATATTCGGAGATCTTGTTTGCACACTCAAAAGACTGCGGATAGCTGTCTTTGAGCTGATTGTAGATCTCGATATTGCGGCTTTCGGTCTGTTCGTTCTTGTCCAGTCTTCTGAGAAGATAATCCAGATGGGTGACGAACCGGCTGTAGTTGAAGCTCTCACGGTCGATCTGAAGATCGAATTCCTCTTCGATCATTTCCGTGCATCTTTCGATCGCCTCTTCTGTCGGATTCTCTGAAGGATCATCCGGCTGAATGCGGTCATTGATGAAGTGCATCGCCAGTGTCGCCGCTTCTGGTCTGGGCAGCCTGACGCCCGTCATTTCTTCCACGGTTTTCAGCGACTTTTCAGCCAATGCGAATTCTTCCGGGTACAGCATCCTGATATCCTGGATCAGAGGACCCTGCAGATAGATGTTCTGATCCTTCCTTTCGATCGCAAACTGCAGATGGTCAGCCAGCGAGATCGCTTTGGAGGAAGGATAATAGACATTCAGTCTGTCCGATACCTCATCGATGATCTGTATCGCCGTATTGACCACTACCGTCGGGATCTGCCTGATCAGACCGAAGTCGGTATCTTTGATATTGTAAAAAGTACGGTTGATCCTGTTTAAAGGGATCTCTTCATCAGCCTTATAAAAACCGATGCCCTTGCCGAAAGCAATGACTTCCCTTCCCTTGGAATCAATACAGTGTGCGATATTGTTGTTGATGTTCTTGATGACCTTCATGGCAGTTCCTGTAAAGTACAGACCGTTTCTGTAATTCAACTATATCTCACGAAAAAAACGATGTCAAAACAGCCGGATCCGATAATCGGACAACTATTTTTTATTCATGCGGATGGGCAGCGAGATAATCCGTCAGGCCAGGAACGAAGAGCGTCTTTCTTCCCAGACCTTTTCTGAAGATATAAGCCGTACCGTCATATTCATCATAATTCGGGAAGGCATTTCTGAATATCGTCTCGGAAAGCTCATTTGCCGGAACGACATAGTCGATCTTTTCTCCGTTTTCCCTGATACCTACGGAAGCATGCATCAGATCGACGTCCCTGCTCTTGAATCCTTCCGGCAATGCTTCTTTCATCCTCTTTGCCAGACCCGAAGCTGTTTCTTCATCAATCGCATCGAGCAGACCGATGCCGAATTTCACACCGGATGCCTCATACTCCTTATAGTCATGGAACAGGATCTCTTCATCGCTCATGCCTTTATAAGAAAGCTTCTCAGCATGCATTTTCGCATAGAAAGCATCGACATCCTCGATCCCTGCCGCTTCAGATAACACTCTGACAGCTTCTCTGTCCGCTTCCGTCGTCGTGGAACCGGTCAGATTGTCTGTATCGGACAGCACAGCACTGAAGATCAGAAAGGCCGTCTTTTCATCGATCTCAAGACCGTAGTTGAGATAATCCAGCCAGACGATGGTTGCCGTGGAACCGATGGGCCTTCCTTCATAGACGACCTGATTACCGGTATTCACAGTACCGATGCCGTGATGATCGAGAATACCGACGATATGGGCGTCTGTGAGACCTTCCACGGCCTGGGCATATTCACTGTGATCGACCAGGAAGATATTCTCACCTGAAGCATCATAAAGGATCTCAGGAATATCGACTCCCGCTTCCTTTAATACAAAAGCCGTTTCATTGTTCAGCTGTGCGGTAATGACCGGCTTTGCTTCATGCCCGAGCAGATTCAGAAGGCGGGCATAGGCGATGGCAGAGCATACCGTATCGGAATCCGGGCTCTTATGTCCGATGACATAAATGATTCCGTCCTGCGTGACCATGTTTTCGATACTGCTGCGATTGAGCAGATGCAGCTGTTCTTTTTCGTTCATCAGTATCTGCAGCTCTTCCTGCTTCTGCAGCAGTTCGTTATTTCCTCTTGCCCTTCCGGCACTGTAAGAAACAAATACCAGACATGCCGCGATCAGAACAGTGAGGATTCTGTAAATATTCTTTTTCATATATCTTCGCTCCAAAACACTTTGATTATACAACAAAAAAAGTCAGATCCTGAATCCGGTAAAAGCCTGTATTCGTTGATCTGACTCTTTTAATTTTAATTCTGGCCTCTTGTCATCAGGAATACGCCGGAATCCTCTTCCGAAACCCAGAGAGTTCCGATGAAGTATTCTCTTCCTTCCCAGGCATAGTAGAAATGAGGATTCAGGACAGCGTAATTGCCGTACATCAGCAATTCATCGTTCTCATCAAAACCGCCTTCAAAAGGCTCGTATCCGATCTCTTCATCACTCTCTTCCCAGACTTCAAAACCGTCGTTGGCAAGTCTTGGATGCAAAGTGATGATGACAGTTTCCTTGTCATAATCCAGTTCCAGATCCGCATAGCCGATCTCCTCAAAATAGTAACCGTCTACAGAGGAATCATAGACGAAGATCAGGTCATATTTCCATTCACCGGTTCCATAGCTCAGCGTTGGGAAATAGGCATCTTCCGGAACGCCGTTATACATGACATCGCCGTAGAAATCGAAATCCTCAAAACTCAGTTCGCTGTATTGAGAATAATCACGGGCAATGCTTTCATAAACGACATCAGCATCATTTTCTTCGCTTAACGGTGCTGAATCGATACTGCGGCTGAATGCATCCGCTTTTTCTTCCGGGTCAATGACCGTCATCTCCCTGACATCGCCCGCTTCTTTTTCAGAAGCCGCAGAGGAACTGCAGCCTGCCAGAAGCATTAAAACCAGCAAGACAAACAGGATGATTTTTTTGTTCATTGTACTACTCCTTTTCAAATGCGACAGTGACTGACTTGCCGTCAATCCTGAATAATAACGGTATCCTTTCTTCTGTCACGGTGCCGACGCCGACAGTGGCTGTTGAGCCGTCTTCGGCGGCATCGCCCAGATCGATCACCACGGAAGTATCTCCCGCATTGATCTGCAGTTCGTGAGCGATATCGTAACGGACATCGATACTGCCATGAGGAGGCAGATCGCCTGACAGGAAGACATAGGTCGCTTCCGTTTCCCCTTGAGGAAGACCGGCCAGTTCAGAAAGTTTGGAATCAAACGCAATCGTGACGCTCTCTCCGTCGCCGTTGAACACCATCGTTCCGTGTTCCGATACGAATGTACCGTCATGGGGATCCGGAGCCGGCGTATCCGGTTCATACGGATAATTGTCCAGAAATGTCCTTTCCCGGTAATTGAGATAAGCAAGAACACCGCAGACCAGAGCTGCCAGGATTAAGACCAATGCCAGAAATTTTAACAGTTTTTTCATAGTCGGCCTCCTTTACAGCGATACTGTTCCGTCAGTATCGGTAAATGTTAACTATGGCATTATTTTAACATTTTCATGATTCTTTTTGCAGATATGTCTGATTTTCAGGAATATCACAATAAAAAAAGGCCTGATTTTTCAGATCAGACCTTTCTGAATCATTCAGATACTTAAATCAGTCCATCATCTGGATCTTCAGATTGCCCAGAGCAGTCGCCTCGATCGGCAGTGCGATGACTTTCTTGCCTGTAGCCTTTTCCGTCAGCTCATTCAGAAACTGATTCTTGGCGCCTCCGCCGACGATATACAGTTTCGAATAAGACTTGCCGGTATTATGTTCCAGTTCTTCGATCGCCTGTCTGTAAGACAACGCAAGTGATTTGAAGGCACAGCGGAAATAATCATATCTGTTCTCCGGTTTGACTGTAAGCAGCGCATCAAAGGCAGCAGCCATATCGTGTGGTGCCAGCAGTGTTTCATGATTGGCATCCAGTACTTCATCGTAGCTGCTTTCCTGTGCCTTCAGGACGATATCAGAGATCTTCTCATCCGGACACAGCTGTCTTTGCAGTTCATTGACGATCCACATGCCCATGATGTTTTTCTGATAACGGTTGTAGCCAACGCCACCTTCATTGGAATAGTTGGCCTTCATGCTGCCGGAATCACTAATAGGTTTCTCTGTCTTCACACCCAGTAATGACCAGGTTCCTGAGGAGATATAGAGTTCATTGCCTTCCATGGGAATGCCTTCCACAGCGCTTCCGGTGTCATGGGTCGCACATAAAACGACTCTGATCCCTTCATATTCGCCAAGGACTTCTTTCGGCTGATGCAATTTACCAAACAGATGTTTCGGCAGGCCCAGTCTTTCAATGACTGTTTGATCAAAATCCAGCGTCTCATGGTCGATCATGCCGGTAGTCGTGGCATTGGTGAATTCCTTCTTCTTGACTCCCGTCAGCTTATACAGCAGATACTCCGGAATCATCAGGAAATCGCTGACGCCTTCCAGTCTTCCCTGTTTCTTGTCATCATAAAGCTGATATACCGTATTGAACGGCTGGAACTGACAGCCGGTATGTTCATAGAGTTCCTCAAACGGCATCAGTGAATGAACTTCATCGATTACCTGTTCCGTTCTGGCATCCCTGTAGGCATAGACCGGATAGACTTCCTCATCGCCCTTCATCAGGACATAATCGACGCCCCAGGTATCGATCGACAGAGATTCGATCTCATATCTCTTCTTTGCTTCGGCGATTCCGTTTTTCACTTCCGCCAGCAGATGATCGATATCCCATACGAGATGAGAGTTCTCTTCCTTGACACCGTTATGAAAACGATAGACTTCTTCTGTCTTGATCTCATCATCTTCAAGCCAGCCGATGATATGCCGTCCGGAAGAAGCACCGATGTCGATGGCCAGACAGTGTTTCATCATTTCTTTCCGATTCTGCCGTCTGCTTTTTCATAGAGGCAGGATTCTTCCAGTTTGATGCCGAAAGCGGGTTCGATCTCCCTGAAACCTTCCGGGGTAATCGTCTGCAGTTTCTTGTCGGTGACGGACATGACCTTGATCAGGATCTCAGCAGCCTTTTCCACTGCGTGCATCAGACCGAAGGCCTCGTCAAATGTATGACCGCACACAAACATGCCGTGATGGAACCAGACAGCGACATCCTTCGTCTTCATGATCTCGCAGGTCTTGACTGCGATCTCTCTGCCGCCGGGGACCATCCACTCCACTGTACCGATGCCTTTCGGGAAGATGATCGGACATTCCGTCATCATTTCCCAGATCTCTCTGGTGAAGATCTCATCGTTGCACGGCAGCAGGAATGTCAGAGCGATCGTATTCGCCGGATGGCAATGGTAGACCACTCTCATTTCCGGGTCTCTCTGTTTGAGGACTTCCAGGTTCATCAGATGGGTAGGAAGCTCGGAAGTCGGTCTTCCGCCGTTCACAAGACCATAGACGATCTTGTATCTGCTTCCGTCTTCACTGACTCTGATGATGGCGACATTGTCTTCAAAATCCAGTTCCACATTGCGGAAATACTTGCCGGAACCGGTCATCATGAAATACTCGTTCTTCAGATCGGGTACTTCTGTTCCGATCTCTCTCCATTCGGCGTTTTCATCTAACAGATCTCTGATCTCTTCGACTTCTGCATCCCTCATCCTGTAGGAAAGATTGCCGCCGTTTCTTTCATGCCAGCCTTGGGCATAACCGTCGGAACAAAGCTTTGTAAAATCTCTGACTAATCTGGTATCCATCATTCATCCTCTCTTTGAAAGAACTTCTCTTTCATATCTTTCTATTTCTTCAAACCATTCTCCGTCTTTGGGCTTGCCGCAGGACTCGCAATAGGCATCCCAGACATCATTGAACGGCATCGTCTTGAGCTCTTCCTGAACCACCATCAGCTTGCTGAAATTCTGTTCATCCTGCAGTTTCTTGAGTTCCTCCACAGGCTGCAGCAGTGCAAACAGCAGAGCTTTCTGCAGGTTTCTGTAGCCGGTCACCCAGGCAGAGATCCTGTTGATCGAGGCATCGAAATAGTCCAATGCGATGTTGACTCTGTTCAAACCGCATCTGACGATCTCTCTGGCGATCTCTTTCGTCTCATCATCAAATAACACAACATGGTCGGAATCCCATCTGACAGGTCTTGTGACATGCAAAGCGATCTCATCAAAGAATGTCAGCAGTGCCGGGATCTTGTCGGAAACAACTTCGGTCGGATGATAGTGACCGTTGTCCATCAGAGGAATACACTTATCCTTATTGAAAGCCGCATAGCTCAGAGTAAATTCTGCACTTCCTGTTGTATATGATTCCACACCGATACCGAAGGTCTTGGATTCGACACAGGGTTTGACCTTCTTGAAATCAAAAGGTTCACTTAAGATCTGATCGATACTGTCTCTGTATCTTTCCCTGGGTCCCAGTCTGTCGCCCGGAATATCCTTGAAACCGTCACCGGTCCAGATATTCATGACACATTTTTCGCCCAGCTGTTCAGCCAGATAATTCGAAATACGGATGCAGGCCTTGCCGTGTTCGATCCAGAACTTCCTGGTCTCTTCATTTGCGGAAGATAAAGTCAGAGGATCGCATTTCTCATGGGAGAAGAAAGTCGGATTGAAGTCGCAGCCCAGTCCTCTTTCCTTACAGAAATCAACCCACTTCTTAAAGTGTTTCGGTTCCAGTTTGTCTCTGTCTGCCCAGTCACCGTCTTCAAAGATGGCATAGGAAGCATGCAGATTCATCTTCGGTCTGCCCGGGATCAGTTTCATGACCTCATCCAGGTCAGCCATCAGTTCTTCCGGTGTCGATGCTCTGCCGGGATAGTTTCCTGTCGTCTGTATTCCTCCGGTCAAAGGTTTGTTCGGATCGGTGTCGAAACCTCTGACATCATCGCCCTGCCAGCAATGCAGGGAGACGGAGATGTTTTTCAAAGTCTCGATTGCTTTTTCAGCATCAACACCCAGATTCGCATACTTTTCTTTTGCTAGCGTAAATCTGTCCATGATTATTTCCTCATTGTTCTTTCTATTATTATTTTATCCTTAAAGCACATGTTGTTTTCAATTGAACACTCACAAAATCAGATACTGTCGATATAGGCAAACACTTTATCAAGTGTCTTCTTTGCTTCCGGCATATAAGGCAGGATCTGATAGGCATGACAGACACCGTGCTGAACATCCAGTCCGACTCTGTGACCTTCTTTTTTCAGTTTCTCATAGAGGATGACCGTGTCATCATACAGTGTCTCACTGTCACTTGCGGAAAGATGGATCGGTGCGATCCCGTCATAGTCTCCGTAATACGGTGAGATCAGCGGATCCTTCAGCAATTCCCGATCAAATCCTCCTTCAAACAATGTCTCACACAGGCCTTTTGCCGCTGCATCTTTCAGCATATAATCTGTTCTGATATTTTCCTTATGGGAAGGCAGATCCGAATACTGATCCGTGCAGGGAGAAAAAGCGGCTACTGCCTTTGGCTGAGGCAGCCCCCTTCTTTTTGCCAGCAAGGCAAGCGAGAGAACCAGCGTACCGCCGGCACTTTCTCCTATGAAAACGATATCTTTGGGATCATAGCCCATCTTCAGCACGTTTTCATAAGCTTTATAACAGTCTTCGATATGTGCCGGCCACTTGTTTTCCGGAGCAAGAGAATAATTGATCGAAATGCAGTCATAGCCGTAATGATCGACAAGATAATACGTTCCGATCCTTCTTTCCCTGGCAGAACCGGTCGTAAAACCGCCGCCGTGAATATAGAAGATCAGGCCTTTGTCATTGCCCTGTTTCCTGATATCATCAGCTGTAAATCCATTCAAATCAAACTCTTTCAGAGTGACCCCTTTGGGAAGTTTCGGAACTTTTACAGCAGCATTCTTCTTCCGTTCGGCAACATAATCGTGGACCTCTCCCTCTTTGTCGTGAGGCATCAGTCTGAAAACCAGATTGGTGAAATGCCCTGCAATACTGACCATGATTATCCTTTGATCATCTTGAGAATACCCTGGATATAATGACCGTTTGCCATGGCGACCAGCCCCTCAAAGATACCGCCCTTGATACCGCCGGAGATCTGCATGGATCTGATCGGTGAACCGGCAGAAGCGTTCATCAGCATTCTGAATTCCGGATTCTCATAATCGATCCTGCCGTCAAAACCCTTGGCGATCGTCTTTTCCACAGCCTTGTACATGATCTTCATGATCAGGGAATGTTCCTTCATCTCCTCTACGGAGCTTTCCATCGTATACTGGCCCTTGACTGCCTTATAAGGCACATACTTTCTGCCCAGCATCTTTTCCCATTCCGTCCGGGAAGGAACGCCTTTGCATGTTTCATACCAGCTGTCCTTCTGCCACTTAGGAACTTTTACATCCTCACCGTTTACCTTGATGTTTTTGCTGAAGCAGAGATCCCTGGAAGAGGTACCGACTTCGATACGGTAGTTTCCTTTCACTTTCTTGAAAGAATCATCCCAGACAGTGAAATCGGAGTCATTCAATTCAAAAGTGATGGTCTTGCTTTCACCGGCTTTCAGATCGACTTTTTCAAAATGCTTCAGTTCCCTGATTGGTCTATGAAGTTTCGGATCATTCTCTCCGATATATAGCTGTACAGTCTCAATGCCTGCCCGCTTTCCGGTGTTTGTCACTCTGACAGTCACTTTATTCTTTCTGACATCAAAATCAGACAGTTCGAACTTCGTATAACTTAAACCGTAGCCGTAAGGCCATCTGACATCGATGTTAGCCTTGTCATAGTAACGGTAACCGACATAGATGCCTTCCATATATAAGGCATCCCTGCTCTTGGCGTAATAGGAAGAAGAGATGACATCTTCATAATGATACGGCCAGGTCTCTGACAGTTTACCGGAAGGATTGGCCTTTCCGAAAAGCAGATCATAAACAGCCTTGCCGGCGCCTTCGCCTGCCAAACCCATATAAAGGACTGCCTTGACGTCATCTGCCCAGTCGCATTCCACCGGTGATCCGCACAGCAATACGACAGCTGTATTGGGATTGGCTTTGGCTGCCGCCTCGATCATCTGTACATGACCCTCCGGCATCTTCATGCTGTCCCTGTCAAAGCCCTCTGACTCATAGCGGTCAGGCAGACCGGCAAAGACGACGACAGCATCCGCTTCGGCTGCTTTTCTTTCCACTTCCTTGAGCAGATCTTCATCTGTATCACCGCGCTCATCGCAGCCTTCGGCATATTCATAGTCCTTCAGATAGTCGATCGGCTGTTCCAGATGCTTCGGATTGACATGGCTGCTGCCGGCACCCTGATAGCGCACATCTTTAGCCATGGATCCGACGATCAGTATTTTCTTCCCCTGTTTCAAAGGCAGAAGACTTCCCTTGTTTTTAAGAAGCACGGCACCCTTTTCAGCGATCTCTACCGCCAGATCATGATGCTTTGCATAATCTGCCCTGTATTCTTCTTTCAGGACTTCAGCCGCCTTTAAAGTCAGCCTGATGATCCTTTCACAGCATTTATCAATATCTTTTTCATCCAGACTGCCGTTTTTCACAGCCTCGATGACATCTTTTTCCATATAGTCGCTGCCGCCCGGCATCATCAGATCGTTGCCGGCTTTCATGGCTTCGATACGGTTGTTCATGCCGCCCCAGTCAGTCATGACGATGCCGTCAAATCCCCATTCTTTTCTCAGGATGTCATTCAGCAGTTTCTTATTATCACTGCAGTGCACGCCGTTGACCTTGGGATAAGCACTCATCACCGTTGCCGGAGAAGCAGTCTTCACTGCGATCTCAAAGGCCTTGAGATAGATTTCCCTGAGTGTTCTTTCATCGATCACGCCGTCGGAACTGAAACGGTCTTTCTCCTGTGAGTTGCAGGCAAAATGTTTTATAGAACAGCCCACTCCCGTTGACTGCATGCCTTTGATATACTCGGCTGCCAGTACACCTGCCTGGATCGGATCTTCAGAAAAATACTCGAAGTTTCTGCCGCAGAGCGGGTTTCTTTTAATGTTGACACCCGGACCAAGAACGACGGACACTTTCTGATCCCTTGCCTCTTCGCCCAGCGCTTTGCCAAGCTGATACAGCAGATCCTTGTCCCAGGTATTGGATGTCGTCACGGAAGCCGGAAAACAGGTCGACGGAGCTGACTGATTGATGCCGAGCATGTCGGTATCGCCTCCCAGTTCCTGTCTTCTGAGCCCCGAAGGACCGTCACACATGAAGAAAGAAGGAATATCATACTGTTCAAATCCCTTGCTTTCCCAGAAAGATACACCTGCACACAGCTGCACCTTTTCCTGCAGCGTCATCTTCTTCAATGTTTCCTTAGCATTCATATTTCTTTACCCCTGCTTCCTGAATATATGTTTTCCCGTCCGGAAGTGTTACTTCCGCAACACAGTTGGATGGAACCTCGATGGTATATTCGTATCCGTTCTTTGTCTTCTTCCAGCCGGATCTCACAAGACCGAAGATGCTCTTGTAAGAAGCTTCGGCATAAGTGAAGTGCCCGCCCGGCAGCGGTGCGATCTTGAAGAAATTCTCACCGCTTATCCTGATACCGCACATCGTCGTAAACAGCCATTCCACCACAGCTCCTTTTGAGTAGTGGTTGAGTGAGGCGATGCCTCCCTGCGTGCCTTTCGGTCCGTCCCAGTCTTCCCAGATCGTCGTGGCACCGTTTTTCGGCATGGACAGCCAGCCCGGTATCTCTTCATTTTCCAGAAGTCTGTAGGCGGCTTCTTTGTCATATGACGCCAGAACATAGAGGATCAGAGGCGTCGACAGGAAGCCTGTTCCCAGCTTCCAGCCGTAATTCTCAAGTGCCTTTATCAGACGTTTTTTCGCATATTCTGTCTGTTCCTCATCCAGAAGATCCATATACAGCGGTCTGACCAGTCTGGCCTGACGGTCGGTGTCAAGCGTATACATCTGTGTTCTGACTAGTTCCCTGTAGGCTTTCCTGCAGCCGTCGCTGTATTCCCTGAATTCCTCTGCATCCTCTTTGTGACCGAGTCTTTCAGCGATTTGAGCCATGAGACCGAGCACATAGCTCGTATAGGCAGTCGATACTTCCGTATGCGGCTTGACGAAATCCTGCCAAACAAATCCTCCGCCGACTTCCGTGGGCTCTGCCCACTCACCGTAACTCTGACCCATATTGACAAGATACTTTTTTGCTTCCTTGTTCAAAGCGATGCGGTCTGAAAAGACCGGTGTCGATCTGCCGATACGTTTTTCCATGAATCTGGCGTATCTGGCCATACCTTCATAATACTCCTTAAGGATCTCTTCGTCCTGATAGATCTGCGCATAGCGCCAGGGCATCAGCACACCGACATCCGACCATCCAACCGAACCGTTCATGGTCCACATGTAGAGATCGGCGCCTCCGTCAGGTGCGATGTGAGGCAGTCTGCCGTTACTTCTCTGCCAGTCGTAGACATCATGCAGATACTTTCTGGCAAACGGCGCAAATTCAAACAGATAGGCAGCACTCGTAAAGAACAGCTGCGCATCCCCCGTCCAGCCGTGACGTTCTCTGGTCGGACAGTCTGTCGGAATATCCAGATGATTGCTCTTGGCAGACCATAACGTAGCTTCATAGAACTGGTTCAGCAGCCCATTTGATGAATCAAAATCTCCGGTTCTTTCCAGGTCGGAATAAACGGCGATGGAACGGATCTGTTCAGGATCAAGCTCAACATCCGTATCTACTTCGGCATACCGGAAACCGAATACCGCAAATCTCGTCTTATAATCGTTAAGACCCTCTTTGCAGGTGTATTCGATCTTCTGCAGCGGAGTCGTATATGTCTTCTTTACGATCTGAATGTTTTTCTGTGTCAGGTTTCCTTCCTCATCCAGCATCTCTCCGAAGCGCCATACCATCTTCTGTCCTTGTCTGGCATTGACTCTGAAGGAAACATAGCCGGCGATGTTCTGGCCGAAATCAAGAAGGATCCTGCCGTTAGGTGAAACAGACATCAGTGGCTTGAGCTGTTCGTGTTCTTTGACAGGGACGTTGTTTGAACATGATGGGATGACACTGTGTTTTGTGACTTTGGCCTGATGCTTATAAGAAGGCACACGATATGCTTCAACGATTTCACCGTCCTTGTTGTCACAGAAACGGATCGCTCCGTCATCTGACCACTTCCAGCTCTCATCACTGATAACTGTTTTCGAAGTTCCGTCTTCATAAATGATCTCAAGCTGAGCGATCAGTTTTGTCTCTGAGCCATACTGGTTTCTGATACCCATGGCACCGCAGGAACCGCGGTACCATCCGTCACCCAGCTGTACCGTTATCGTGTTCTCTCCGCTTTTCAGAAGATCTCTGACATCATAGGTCTGATACTGTACTCTTTTTCGGTAATCGGTATGACCGGGAGTCATGATGAAATCGCCTGCTTTTCTGCCGTTGAGTTCAGCTTCATAAAGACCGCATGCCGTAATATACAGACGGGCTTTTCTGACCGGCTTGTCTATTGAAAAATCCTTCCTGAAACAGTCAGCCGGATATCTTTCCTTCTTGCTGACCTTGTAATTGCCGCTGATCCACTTTGCAGCCCACTTTTCACCTGCGGGAAGTCCTGTTTCAAAGAATGCTTCCGCATACTCAGAAGGAACATCATTCTCATCAAAAAGTCTGACTTTCCAGTTGACGCGTGTGCGCGATCTGACAGGTGTGCCCTGCCATTGATAATGCATGGAAGAGCTCTCAACCTTTCCGGTATCCAGCAGCAGATTTCCTTCATCATCGTTCGCCACAATCTGGTAAGCGCTCTGTCTGATCCCGCTTTCGCAGTTCCAGAATAGTCTTGGCGAAGTGATATCGATGCCGATCGGATCTTTCAGGTATTCGCATCTCAGTCTCGTTGCTTTCACTGTTCAGCCTCCGTCACCTCTGAAGCAGGTTTTCTGGCCATGATTTCTTCCTGCATCTGCGGAAGCTTTTCTTCCAGATTCATGAAATACAGAACAATGATCGTGACCACACACTGAATCATCGGAACGATATATCTGATGAAATACAGCCAGGTGATAACGCCTTGCGGCTGATTCGTGCCCAGATCCGCCTGATAACCGTTGGCACTTAAACCCGTCTCGTAAACACCCGCAAAGGCACCGGAGATGACGGTAGCAATCGCCGTCGTCACAGCCAGGGCGACTGTTCCTTCCGGTCTGAAATTGAATTTGTATTCGACTTCATCATTCGCAGAAAGAAGCAGGGAATCCAGCACATAGACGGTTGCCAGGGTACCCATGTTATAGATGAAAAAGGCAATGACAGCACCGATGAAATTGTTTTTGACGAACAGTCCCATCGTACAGCCGATGAGGGAAAGCACTGAGAAAGCTATCGTCGTCTTTCTGATCGTGAACTTCTTGCTTAAAGGATAGATCAGCAGGATACCGATACCCATAGGCATTCCTGACGCGATCGTATAAAACAGGTTATAGTTGTTTTCTGCATTTGCACCGAGAATGACGGTACAGAAATTGGTATTTAGATTGAAACCCTGGAGGTTGGCAACGATCATATTCAATGCCGTGATGATGAAAGCCATGTTCCAGTACTTGCATCTGAACAGATCCAGGAATCTTCTCCAGTCGGTTCCCTGTTCTTCCTGGTTGTACAAGGCTCCTTCGATCTCTTCCGCTTCCAGAGTGACTCTTTCCTTGGTATAGAAATAGTTGATGAATGAAAGAGGTATGCTTATCAGAGCGACAACACCGACGACCATGATCCAGTTTCCTTTCGGAAAACCGTGCAGCATCGTGTAATACAGAATGGAACCGACGACCATGGTGACGGCAACACCTACCACCATATAACCTGTGATCCTGTCAAACAGATTGATCTGATTTCTGTCATCCTGGTTCCTGGTAGCCAGGGTGATCATGTTTTTCCTTAACAGGAACATCGTGATACCGAAACCGTTATAAAGGATATTGAACACATATACCCATATCAGCATGCCGACATGACCGATCTCCGGTATGGCGAACATGAAGAAACCCGATACAGCGCATAAGAGCTGGCCGATCAGAACGAAGGGCCTGATCTTGCCCTGTGAGGATTCAGAATGCTCAACGATGTAGGCCACCAGCAGGCCTGCCAGCATCGATACGATCTTGGTCACCCAGGACATAACAAGGTATGTTCCGACACCGAAGATCTGATCGATGTAGAAGATCTCTGTATAGTAAAGTTCAGCCAGTTGGTTGATGACTGACTGCAGTGACAGCATTCCTACCGGTCCGATGAGATAACCGAGGATCTTTTCCTTCATCGTCATCTCTTCCGATGTGATCCTGGAGTTCATGAACGGCTTTTCAAAGATACTGTTCTTCATAAATTGTGCTTTCATATGATTACCCTCTTTTACACCTTTATCGTAGCAGTTTTCCCTGTATCATTTCTTGCACATATGTTTGATTTCTGATATATTTGTTTCAAGATGAAAACGCTTTCCTACGATATCGATTATCTCTGCAGCAAGATGTCGGATATGTCCGGTCTGCCGATCAGGATCTATGAAAATGATCAGCTCAAAAACAGGTTTTCTGCACTGCCTTTTATCGCCGATCCGGCTGTTCCCTATCTCAATACTCTCCTGTCAAAACAGGAACACGTATCCTATTATCTGACAGAGAAAAACGACTGTTACGGGATCATCAGATGCGATGAGATGGCTATCATCATCGGGCCGGCACGCAATGCGCCTTTTTCCAATCAGGAGCTGCATGATCTCGCCTTTGAACTCAATATCACCAATAAGGATTATGAGGACTTTGCTGCCTTCATGAATGCGATCGTCCCCCTTCCTTTGGAAAGTCTCATCCAGATGATGTGTTCCATCAATCACATCCTCAGTCAGGAAAAACTCAATCTCTCCGACTTTCAGCTCAAAGAAAGCACGAAAACAGTGCAGATCGAATACGATCAGCCCTCCAATTCCGCCGATGCCTATAAAAGCTACAATATCGAAAAACAGATCCTGGACATCATCCGCTCAGGTGATATCTCCTTTCTGGAACAGTGGTCCAGACAGGCACCGTCAGTCCGCAGCGGCATCCTTTCCGACAATCTCTTGAGACAGCGCAAGAATACCTTTATCGTCACAACTACCCTGGCAGCCAGAGCCGCCATTGAAAGCGGCATGAAAGTCGATGAAGCCTTTCAGATGAGCGATTCCTTCATCCAGAGATGTGAAAACTGCTTCAATCTGGATGAACTCAACTATCTGCAGTTCGAGATGATCTCTGCTTACACCAAAGAAGTCGGAAAACTCAAGAATATGACGAATGAAAACAGGATCTCCAAAGATGTCTATTACTACATCCTGCAGCATATCTCCGATCCCATCAGGACGGAAGACATTGCCAAAGCCGTCTACATGTCAAGAAGCCATCTGTCTACACTCTTCAAGAAAGAGACAGGCATTTCCCTGAACGACTACATCCATCAGATCAAGATCGCAAAAGCCAGAGAACTGCTTTCCGACAGCAGCAAAAGCATTACCCTGATCAGCGATTATCTGGGCTATTCCTCCAGTTCCCACTTCACCCGTGTCTTCACTCAGATCACAGGAACAACACCGAAACAATACCGGAAGAGAACAATATAAAAAGGCTCTTTCAAGCCTTGTTGACAGGATCACATTCAGTGATCTTTTTATTTCAGCAGCAGGAACAGCAGCGAATCCGCGATCATCAGCAGCATCGCTATGATGATGGTCGGTCTTGTGAAAAAGACGATGTTGGTGATCTTGTTGGAACGCAGCTTCTGGATCTTGATCCTTTCATATCTGCCGGAAAGGATCAGGTAGGCAGCGATGGCTATGATCGCCGCGATGCCGTACGCCATATACTTGGTGACCGATGTCGGGACCACACACAATGCATAGATCAGGCCGTTGAACAGCATGTGGATGAAAATGGTCGGATTGATACTCTTGTAACGCAACGAAGTCTTGCCCAGTTGTACACCCATCATGAATGCCGGGATCATCTCCACGAAACTCAGATGCGCCAGCGCAAAGATGATCGAAGAAGCATACAGACCGAACGTCTTTCCGAATTTGGACAGCACATTGAGCAAAACGCCTCTGAAGGCATATTCTTCCACGATCGGCGTGACGACGATCAGCATGAACACATACAGGGCATTGTTCAGATTGGCCTCATCATAGCTGAAACCGATCGATGACAGCAGTTTGCCTTCCATGCCCAGATAGGAGAACAGGATATTGGAGACATAAGTCAGGGCGATACAGATCGTAAAGAAAACGATCGTCTGCACGAACAGATCGACAAAGGTCGATGAGAAATTCCTGCTGATCTTTTTGATCGGGATGCGGAAGACCTTGCGCATCAGGAAGAACGGGATCACCGTACCGAAAAGGATGATGATGAAATACAGTCCGTAATAAAGCATGTCATCCTTCATGATGATCGAATCCTGAGAGATCATATACATGTGCAGGAAATAAGGAACGATCAAAACAGCCAATGCATACATGATCAGAAGCAGTCCAACCGTATTGAACTGACGCTTCGCATATCTCTTGCTGACACGATGTTCCTTTTTGCTCATACTTAAGATTATAGCTTTTTCACCAGTTTAAGTAAAATTCAGATGAAGTTCACATTGAAGTTCTATATTAATTAAGGAGGTGAGGAAATTATGAAAATCAATTTTAAGAACATTCTGATCATCTTTCTGGTTGCCTTACTCGGATCTGGCCTGGGAACCTTCTCGGTCATGTCCCTATACAACAAAGAACACAAAAGCAGCAGCGAAAGCAGCGTTATCGTAAACGAAGTGGAGTATACCGGAATCGAAAAATCCGATTATACCAGAGCGATCGAAAAAGCCTACAACACAGTCGTTGAGATCACCTGCACGATACAGACATCCACGACCGGCGGTTTCTTCTTCTTTGAAGGAAGCACGCAAAGCACATCAGCCGGATCAGGTGTCATCTTCTCATCCGACGGCTACATCGTCACCAATGAACATGTCATTGACGGACTGGTCAGTGAAGATACGATCGAGGTCAAGATCTACAACGGTCAGACCTACGGAGCCAGAGTCATCGGCTATGACAGCAAGACCGACCTGGCAGTCCTCAAGATCGATGCCGATGATCTGCCCTATGCATCGTTCGCAGATTCTTCGCAGCTGATGCTGGGACAGGACGTCATCGCCATCGGCAATCCCCTCGGCTTAGGCATATCCTGCTCCAACGGCATCATCTCGGCATTGGAAAAAGAGATCTTCATCAACAATGTCTATATGACAGTCATCCAGACCAATGCGGCAGTCAATGCCGGAAACTCCGGCGGCGGACTGTTTGACATCAACGGCAATCTGGTCGGCATCGTCAATGCCAAGAAGTCATCCTCGATGTCACAGACTTCCGTTGAAGGCATGGGCTATGCGATCCCTGCCAATACCGTGACCAGGATCATCAATGAGCTCATCAGCAACGGCTATGTCAAAGACAGAGCCACGCTGGGCGTCAAGGTCGCGACCAACGCTTCCTATTACACGACAAACGGTGTCATCATCACCGAAGTCATTGAAGGCAGCGGTGCTGAAAAAGCCGGTCTGCAGGCCAACGATACCATCGTCTCTCTTGACGGCGTCGAAGTCTCATCCTATGCCGATCTGTCAAAAGTCCTTGACTCAAAGTCGATTGGACAGGTCGTCACCGTGACTGTCGTCAGGGACGGTGAGACCATGGACTTTGAAGTCACACTTCAGTCGGCCGAACACCTGAGACGGGAAAAACAGTAAAAATGATCACAATAAAAGGAAGATCGTTCGATCTTCCTTTTTTTCTGACTCTTGATTAATCTTCGTCTTCGTCTTTTCTTTCGGCAGCCGTAGCAGCGACGACCTTATCCGTGACGTTCTGAGGAGCCGGTTCATATCTGTCAAAGTCAATGACATATGTGCCTCTGCCCTTGGTCATGGAACGCAGTTCAGTCGCATACTTCAGCATTTCAGCCATCGGAACTTCCGCATCGATCTTGGCTTCGCCCGGTTCGGCAGAACCTGTATCCATGATCATGCCTCTTCTCTTGTTGAAGTCGCCGATGATATCACCGGTATACTCTTCCGGACAGATGACCGTGACCTTGCCGATCGGTTCCAGAAGGATCGGATGAGCCTTAGGAATACCGGCCTTGAATGCCAGTCTGGCTGCAGCCTCGAATGAGTTCGGCTTGGAGTCGACCGGGTGGTATGATCCGTCATACAGCGTCGCCTTGACGTTGACGACCTTGCATCCGGCCAGAGGACCCTTGTTCATGCAGTTTCTCAGACCTGCTTCAACAGACGGGAAGTAGTTCTTCGGAACAGCACCGCCGAATACTTCTTCAGCGAATACCATTTCTTCGGAATCCGGATTCGGTTCAAATCTTACCCAGACATCACCGTACTGACCGGCACCGCCGTTCTGCTTCTTATATTTACCCTGAACCTCAGACTTGCCCTTGATCGTCTCACGATACTGGACCTTCGGTTCCTTCAATACGATTTCAACCTTGTATCTGCTCTTGAGCTTGCTGACGACAACATCCAGCTGCTGATCGCCGACACCGTATAATACCTGTTCACCGGTCTCAGCATTTCTGACAAAGTTCAGTGACTTGTCTTCGATCAGGACCTTCTTCAGCGCATCAGACATCTTGTCTTCATCGTCTTTTGTCTTCGGAGATACGGCAACACCCAGCATCGGACGCGGATACTCGATATCCTTGAAGATGACCTTCTTGTCCTTTGTGCAGAGCGTGTCATTCGTTTCCGTGACCATCAGCTTCGTTAAAGCGCCGATGTCACCGCAGCTAAGCTTGTTGACAGGATTCTGCTGCTTGCCGCATACAACGAAGAGACCGCCGGCTTTTTCAGCCTGATCCTTCTTGGAGTTGTATAACGGCGTCTGCAGTGTCAGACTGCCGGACATGACCTTGACATAGGAGATCTTGCCGACGAAAGCATCGACGACAGTCTTGAATACCAGACCTGAGAAAACTTCGGAATCATCGGTCTTGAGCACTGTGCCGTCCTTATCGGTAACTGTGCCGTTGTCGGCATAGACCGGGCAGTTGTCCTTGAGGAAATCAAGAAGCTGGGAAACACCCTGGCTCAATGTTGCACTGCCGGCGAATACAGGCTTGACATCGCCTGACTTCAGTGCGAGTTTCAGGCCTTTGGCTGTCTCTTCCGGAGTGAACGCTTCACCTTCGAAGAACTTTTCCATCAGTTCATCATCGGCGGAAGCGATCGCTTCGGCGATCTGATCATAATGCGGATTGGAAGGATCTTCCAGCACTTTGGAAGAACCCGTCATCTTCTTGCCGTCCATGACCGGAATCTCAAACGGAACAACAGATGTACCGAATTTGTTTCTCAGATCATCGACAGTCTTTTCAAAATTCGCATTGTCATCATCCATCTTGTTGATGAAGAATACGACAGGAATACCGTTCTTCTTGCACAGCTTTGCTGCACTTTCGGTTCCGGATTCGATGCCGTCCTTTGCGGAAACGACGATGACAGCCAGATCAGCGGCTGCTGCACCGGAAACCTTTTCACCCTCATAATCCAGATAACCCGGAGTATCGATGAAGTTGATCTTTACATTCTTCCATTCGACCGGTCCGACAGAAGTGTATACTGATACGCCTCTTTTTGCTTCTTCCGGATCAAAGTCCATCGCAGCAGTGCCGTCGGTCGTCTTTCCCATACGGTCGATTGCCTTGGTCTGGAACAATGCAGACTCGACCAAAGCTGATTTACCGGCACCGGAATGGCCCAGTAATACGACGTTTCTTACGTCTTTTCCCAAATACTCTTTCATGTTTTTCCCCTCTTTATTTCAGTAAACTGATTAATTCCTCATTTCCCTTGTCCCGGACATAATCCAGGGCAGTTCTTCCGCTGTTGTCCTTTACGTCCTTATCAGCGCCTCTGTTGAGCAGATAGATCGCCAGATCCGTATAGCCGCCGTAGCTGGCACGCATCAGACAGGTACAGCCCTCGACATCTCTCATGTTGATGTCTGCGCCTTTGCTCAGCAAATAGTGTATCACATCTACTTTGAAAGCTGTAACAGATTCCATCAGGGCCGTACGGCCTTTGTTGTCGACGGCATCGAGTTCAGCACCGGCTTCCACAAGCGTTTCGACGACTCCGGATTCACCCTGGAAGGCTGCTCTCATCAAAGCCGTACGTCCGTTATTGTCGTGTGCGTTGGCATCACATCCTGCATCCAGCAGCATCCTGCAGATGTAGTTGTGACCGTGTTTGGCGGCACCCATCAGTGCCGTATCGTTATTCTTATCGCGTGCTCTGACATCAGCACCGGCTTCGATCAGTCTTTTTACGATTTCATCATAGCCTCTCTTGGATGCTCTCATCAGGCCGGTCCGCCCGTCTCCGTTCTTGCAGTTGGGATCGGCACCTTCCGCCAGAAGACTTCTGACATCATCGAGTTTTCCTGAACTGCAGGCATCCAATAAGGCATCGTTTGTTGCTTGATCCATTGTCGTAACCTCCTTAAGAAACAAATAAAAAGTGAACGCAGCAATACGTCCACTTAAAAAGTTTAATTGATATCAAACACAAGTAAAGAAACATTCACCCCTAAGATCGTATTCTCTCTTTTTACTGATGTTTTCATATGATTAAACATTACCTCGTACACATTAATTTTACCTGCTAACAGTATCCGTTTCAAGTCTTTCACCCATGAAAGTATTTTCATTATTTGAGCCGTTTTACAGCCTCTTTATAGGACGGCATATTCTTTCCCACAATCTCATAAAAACGTTTGGAATGATTGGGAACGATGAAATGCGTCATCTCATGGATCATGATATATTCCAGACAATACAAGGGATAATGGATCAGATAGGAAGAGACACAGATACTGTTTTTCCTGGTATAACAGACGCCCCATTTGGAAGACATGAGCCTGCATTTCAGTTCAGGGATCTCGTGATAGCCGTAATCCTGCAGAAACGGAAGATGCTGATCCAGATATTCCTTTGCCTTTTCCATCAGATACCTGTCCAGATACTTGTACAGATACTTGATGCCGTCTTCGCTGTCGTCCTTGTAAGACAGATAAATCGTCCTGTCTTTGATGCTGACGCCCTTTTTCCCTATGATCCGCTCCAGATGATACGCCTCATCAAAGATATAAAAGACATCTCCGCCGTGATATTTACTGCTGACAGTCTCCTTATATGACATATATTCATAAGTCCTGTAGATCCAGTCTCTTTTCTTGTCGATAAAGCGGTAAACCAGATAATCCGGCATCAGCAAAGGAGCGGATGCGGTTATCCTGTTTCCGTGCATGCGCAGATAAAGATTCTTGATCCTTTTATGAACGATTTCAACTTCAAACCTGACACCTTTGATCTCAAGCATAATCCCATTATACATTGAAAACAAAACAAGTCTTATGATAGAATAATAAAGCACATGGCGGACGTGGTGAAGTTGGTTAACACACCAGATTGTGGCTCTGGCATTTCGTGGGTTCGAGCCCCATCGTTCGCCCCATTGATTATGTGTAAACTCGATACCTTCCTGGTTATCGAGTTTTTCTTTATTTACTCGAACCAGTCTGGAACAAGATTTCTTACTAAATAAATTGTATATGAATATACAAACTAAGTCAATATATATTATTAATTTATTTCTTCTTTTTTAATTCAGCTTTAAATCCTTTCTTTTCAAAGAAAATAATAATGCCGTCAATATAATTTTTCGTTATTTCTTTTTGAGATACGTAATTAAGATGGCTATATGGCTTAACTCTTCTATTCATAGAATACTTGTTCTCATTAAGTCTTTCGATCTTGGATTCTAGATCTCTAAATAATTTGTAAAAAGCATCTATATCGATCGGTTGATCACCCATCTGTCTCTCTAAAAGCTTGTTCTGTTTATCTTTGTATTGTTGAATTGATCTGTCAATATTTTTTAAACCATTTTCTTCATTAAGATATTCATAGGCAAGTTCATGGAGATCAGGAGACAACACTTCAATGAGTTTTAATTGAGATACTATTCTTTTGCATTTGGGGCATGTATAGTAAGAATAAACTTCTTTATTATGGCCACCATAACCGGAAGTCTGACTCATCAGTTCATTATCACAGTTCCCACAATAGACTACATTTTTGAAATTGTATTTTGCTTTATGGACACTTCTTTTCTTTTTCCGGTATGCTTGCACAGCGTCTCTATATGTCCGATCATCTATAATAGCATCACAATAATTCATATTCTCGACACCTCTATACTTGATCTTCCCGGTATATAGATTTCTGCTCAAAATCTTTTTGATCATTGAAGAATTAATAATAATACCATAAATGCTTAATATCTCTTTTTTCATTTATATCAGATTTATTTTTCCATCAGCAAATGAT
>JAEEGI010007755.1_pt1 | contig 23961 bp, 20 predicted proteins | sample 8958751 | NCBI WGS metagenome assembly JAEEGI01 (sample SAMN16246545, study PRJNA631951) | gut metagenome | biome: gut microbiome; feature: rumen; material: KS-attached | host: Bos | place: Iran: Karaj | collected 2018-10 | reverse complement strand
ATCCTTTACGAGACCAGCCTTCACAAGATGCCCTTCCACCAGGTCTTCCATAACATGACCACCACGGTTCTTGCGGGCGTTGGAATCCAAGCCAGTTTCTACGCCGGTAACGTAGTCCACCAGATTATGAATATGCTTTTGCTGCATAAGGTCAAACAACCCGGTTTCACGCATAAATATCACATATTCTTCGATGGGATAGTTTGTTCTCTTAAAATTATACAGATGCTCACCATCAAAGTCTACGGTAAGGATAGCGGACTCTCGCTTAGCCAGAAGAATTGGGATGCACCTCAGGATCTCAGGATAGCGCCTGTAGAGCGCCACGAATTCCGTCTCGATGTTCTGGCAGCCTATCAACGAATTCATTATGTTGAGCTCAACCTTGATGGCTTCTATATTATTGTAAATCTTATCGAAGTCAGTGTAATACTTATAGCCAGCTATGGCGGAGCGGAAGCCCGCCAGCCAAGTCATGAAGTCTCTCATATTTACGCGTTAACGACGTTAGAAATCATCAACTCAGAGATGGCACCACGGCCAAAGGCATCAGAGTTAATCATTCTGGCTGCAGATACTCTCTTGATGAAGAAGTGTTGGTATATGTTATCGAAGAAATTCTCTTTGGGATTGACATCCTTCGGGTCAGAGTTACTGGCGACGAAGATAGCCTTTTCCTTGCTAATCTGATCACAGAAGTCGCGGAGCCGGAGTTGCTCGCTATCATCGAAACCCTCCTTTGCATAGGATGTGAAGGAGGAAGTCTCAGTAATTGGTTTGTACGGAGGATCGAAATAGAACAGTGTATCAGGGTCCGCGAAACGGCCAGTTTCAGCAAAGTCACCGCAAAGGATTTCGACTTTCTGGAGAACTGCCGAGCAAGCACGGAGGTTATCCGCATCGCAAATTCGAGGATTTGCATACTTGCCGTGAGGAACGTTGAATTCGCCTTTTGAATTCACTCTGTATAGACCATTAAAACACGTTCTATTAAGGAAGATGAAGAGCGCAGCCGTTTCTAAGGGGGTAGTTTGCTTCGTGTTGAAACGAGTTCTTTTCTTCATGAAAAACGCCTTGCGGTCTTCTGCGTTCATGGGGCTATATTCGTCCTGGATATGAGCAAGTTCTAATATCAGTTCTTCGACATTCTCCTTGATGACACGATAGGTGCAGATGAGTTCCTGATTAATGTCGTTGATGACAGCACTCTCAATGTTGGAATATGCCTGAAGTATCCAGAACAGAACAGCGCCACCACCTACAAATGGCTCTACATACATTACGTGCGGACGGGATGCAAAATCACGGGGAAGCGATTTACGAACCTCATCCAGTAACTGTGTCTTCCCTCCAACCCATTTGATGAATGGTCGAGCGTTTGTATGGTTTTCAAACAATTTCATATCAATGACAAATCTTCACAAAGCTACAAAAAGAAAATATCGATAGCAACCATATTGTGCATAATTAATAAACGAAAAGTGAGCGATATCAATTGCTGCGATAGAGCGACAAGTATTCTTCTGCTATTGTTCCCGCTTAAGTGTTGATGCGCCGTCAGCGGAGGTCGGCTGAATGCTGGCTGGCAATATAGTTCCCCGGTTACGGCGGTGGCTATGCCGCCGTAACTGGGGCGGAGGGGCGCGGGACGGTAGTTCACCGAGCTGGCTGGGGCATAGCCAGCCTGCGAGGCCCGCGATTGCCGGCAGCATTGCAGCCGCCGCAGCCAGAGGCGCCCGGGGTATCCTCTACGAAAAATTGCACAGTACGATAATTCGTACTATATTTGCAATAAACTACTAGAAGCTACTATGGAAGTAATAATGAAACGCAACGACAGGATGATGTATGCCGATGTCAAGCAGTTGCTGTCTGACATATATATGAAGATAACCTGGCGGGAAATAGCGTTGGACTATTTCGGGAAATCACCTTCGTGGCTATACCATAAATTGGACGGGATAGACGGCAATGGTGGCCGAGGCGGATTCACCAAAGATGAACTGACCACCCTGAAAGGTGCTCTGGTGGACCTTTCAGACAAAATTCGCACTGCAGCGGACAGGCTGACAGTGGAATAACCTACAGCGCGGAGTACTTCTCTCCGTATTCGAGCTGCTGCCGGAGGAAGTCGTCGCAGTATTCGATGCGGTAGTCGACCACTTTACCACCCTTTTCAACGGGGACTATTGAAGGATTCACGAAGCCGCGGTAAGGCTTCAGGTCCAGGGCCTTGTAGCGCTCCAGAACCTCGCGGTGCAGCTCGGGATCGATGTTCACGGCATACTTCTCTACCAGTTCGCGGCCGGCGGCGTAGTCGCCCTCGCTCTTGATGCGCTGAATCTCTGCCAGCAATTCTGCGAACAGGCCACGGAGCGCCTCGTAGTCGTTAATCACGAAGTAGGTCTTGCCGTCGCGCGTCTTCATCTCGATGACATTGCTGACAGCGCCTTTCTCGAAGCACCAGTCGGCTATCAACTTGCGGTTCTGCATGTGTGCCTCGGTATTCTGCTTGCCCGGCTCTATGCGGGTGAATTGGGTAAAGATGCCGTTGCGGATATAGCTGTCATACTCTGCCTTATACGCCTCAGGGTCCTCCAGCAGACCGAGCTCAACCAGTTTTGGATCTGCCAGATAATAAAGGGCGAACAGGTCGGCGCGGGCCTCCTCCAGAGTTGAGCTGTACTCCTTCAGAGCATTGGGGTTTGTTCCCTCCAGCAACTGGCCGGAGCCATGGCCCAGACACTCGTGCAGGTCGGTGTGCAGGTTGCTGGTGATATAGCCATACTTTTTGATGCGATCGCGCTCCGTATCGTCCCATGCGAACTCGGCCAGGGCGCTGTTGGGCTTCTCCAGCGCCGCCTTGTCGTAGGCCTCGGTGATGTTTGCGATTGTTACCGACTTGCTGCCGTGCTCCTTTCGGATCCAGTCGGCGTTGGGCAGGTTGATGCCGATGGCGGTGGAGGGATAAGTATCGCCGGCAATTACCGCCGCGTTGATGACCTTGGCCGAAACGCCCTTGACCTGGGCTTTCCGGAAGCGGGGATCGATGGGTGAATTGTCCTCGAACCACTGCGCGTTGGCGCTGATAATCTCGGTGCGGCGGCTGGCCTCTATATCCTTGAAATTGACCATCGCCTCAAAGTTGCCCTTCAGGCCCAGCGGATCGCCATAGACTTCGATGAAGCCGTTGATGAAGTCGACGCGGGAGATGGTATCATCTGCCCATTCGATATTATACTTGTCCCAGGTGCGCAAATCGCCGGTGGTGAAATAATCCACCAGGTCTGCAATGATCTGCTTCTGACGGTCGCTGGGAGCCACCTCCGCAGCCTTGCTGAGATTCTCGCAAATCTTTGTCAGCGCCGGGCCGTAGAGACCGCTTGTGGTGTATTTCAGCTCCACCAGATTGCCGTCGGCATCCTTTATCAGGCGGCTGTTGAGGCCATAGGAGATGGGATGCGGGTCGGAAGGATCTTCCATATCGGCATAGAACTTCTCTGCCTCGACCTGGGTCACGCCGTCGTAAAGATGGTTGGCTGAGGCCACGATTATATCCTTGTCGGTGCCCTGATACTTGCGCACGGGAGCGATGTCAGGATTGAAGATTATCTCTATGAGGCCGTCGTCGTCCAGTCCACAGGATTCAAAAAGACCCGCCATATATTCGCGGCTGCACTCCGGGAAGAACTTGTGCTCTCCGTAGTGGTGATGGATGCCGTTGGAGAAGAACACCCGCTTTGCGTATACCAGGAACTGCTCCCACTGCTCGCCGCTGCGCTCGCCGTCATAATCTTTGATGATTGTCTCCAGCGCCTTGCGGATGGGCAGGTTGTACTGGTAATTCTGCTCCCAGATGATGTCGCGGCCGTACTTTGCCGCCTCCGCCAAGTAGTAGATATACTCCTTCTCCTGCAGCGAGAGGCCGTCCCAGTCGGGAATCTGGTACTTGATGACGCCGATGTCGGCGAACTCGTCTACACAGTACTTGAAATCGCCCTGCTTCTGCTCTCGGTTGCAGGCGCCCAACATAACGCACAAAGTGGATGCAATTGCCATAATTTTGAGGAATCTCATATAAATCAATATTTGTTGTCGTCAAATTTAGTAACTTTGGGACTCATTTCTAACACTAACGGCAAAAATATGCTTAGTCCACTTACCGCCGTGTCGCCCGTTGACGGACGCTATCAATCCAAAACTGCAAAACTGGGAGAGTACTTCTCCGAATATGCGCTGATCCGCTACCGCGTAAGGGTAGAAATCGAATACTTCATTGCCCTCTGCGAGATACCTCTGCCGCAATTAAAAGGCTTCGACCGCAGCCGCTTCAAGGCGCTGCGCGACATCTACCGCTGCCTCAGCACGGACGATGCGCAGGCCGTCAAGGAGATAGAACGCACCACCAACCACGATGTCAAGGCGGTGGAATACTTCATCAAGAAGAAATTTGCCGCGCTGGGAATCGACGCCCACTACGGCGAATTCGTCCACTTTGGCCTCACCTCTCAGGACATCAACAACACCAGTGTGCCGCTCTCGCTCAAGGAGGGAATAGCCGATGTTTACCTGCCGCTGCTGGACGAGGTCTGCGGCATTATCCTCGGCTTTGAATATGAGTGGAAGGACATCCCGATGCTGGCCCACACCCACGGGCAGCCGGCATCCCCCACCCGCCTGGGCAAGGAATTCGGCGTGTTCGCCGCCCGCCTGGCCGAGCAGCGCCGGCAGCTGCTGGAATGCTCCTATCCCGCCAAGTTCGGCGGCGCCACCGGCAATATGAACGCCCACCACGTGGCCTATCCCGACATCGACTGGAAGGCCTTCGGCGACAGGTTCGTGGAGAAGACGCTGGGTCTCAGGCACTCCTGGCCAACCACCCAGATAGAGCATTACGACAACCTGGCGGCCCTTTTCGACTGCCTGGCTCGCATCAATACCATACTCATTGACCTTAGCCGCGACATCTGGACCTACATCTCCATGGAATACTTCCGCCAGAGGGTTGTGGCGGGCGAAGTCGGATCGTCGGCAATGCCGCACAAGGTCAACCCCATCGACTTTGAGAATGCCGAAGGCAACCTCGGCGTGGCCAACGCAGTGTATCGCCACCTTGCGGAAAAGCTTCCCGTAAGCCGTATGCAGCGCGATTTGACCGACTCCACCGTGCTGCGCAACGTAGGCGTGCCCATCGCGCACTCTGTAATTGCGCTGGAGTCTTTGAAGAAAGGCCTGGGCAAGCTGATACTTAACGAAGCCAAGATTGCCGCCGACCTGGAAGGCAACTGGGCCGTGGTGGCAGAGGCCATCCAGACCATACTCCGCCGCGAGGGATATCCCAATCCCTACGAAACGCTCAAGGCGCTCACCCGAACCGGCGAGGGCGTCAGCCGCGAAACCATCGCCAAGTTTATAGATGGGCTGGAGGTCAGCGAAAGCGTGAAGGCAGAGCTTCGCGCCATCTCTCCAAGTTCCTACACCGGCCTCTAGCCGACACGTCACATAACAAAAATACCGACCTTTTCAGGCCGGTATTTTTGTTTGAGCAGAGCCCCAGTTTAATAACTCTGCGCGATAGCGATAAAGTCAGCTGCCTTCAGGGAAGCGCCGCCGATCAGGCCGCCGTCGATGTCGGGGCATGCGAACAGCTCCTTGGCGTTGGAAGGCTTGCAGCTGCCGCCGTAGAGGATAGTGCAGTCCTCGGCAACCTTGGCGCCGAACTTGTCGGCAAGGAGCTTGCGGATGAATGCGTGAATCTCCTCTGCCTGCTCGTTGGTAGCGGTAAGGCCGGTACCGATAGCCCAAACGGGTTCGTAAGCGATTACTACGTGACCCATCTGCTCTGCAGTCAGACCAAAGAGGACCTCCTCTATCTGAGCTTTCACTACATCGAAATGCTTGTTTGCAAGACGCTCGTCCTTCATCTCACCTACGCAGTAGATGGGCTGCAGACCGTTCTCAAGTGCCAGGGCGATCTTGTCTACCAAGGTGGCGGAGGTCTCACCGTAATACTGACGACGCTCCGAGTGACCGAGAATTACGAATTGGCAGCCGATGCCTGCGAGCATATTGGCTGCAACCTCTCCGGTGTATGCACCCTTTTCCTTATCGGCGCAGTTCTGTGCGCTGAGGGCGATCTTGGTGCCCTTGATGGCCTCGGCCACGCTTGTCAGATGGACAAACGGCGGAGCCACTACCAGATTGACGTCAGAAGGAACTTGATTGATATTTGCGGCCAGCTCGCTTGCCAGAGCCACACCTTCGGCAACGGTGGTATTCATCTTCCAGTTGCCGGCAACGATTTTTCTACGCATTATCTTATGTGTTTATTGTTTAAAACTTCTATGGGTCGCAAATATAAGAATATAATCATTAACTTTGTATGTTTTGAGCCCGAAGGGCGATAGTAAGTCCCTTCCCCGGGGAAAGGGATTTAGGGATGGGGTAGCGTTATAAGGGCTGTGCGGTGGAAAAGTTTGAAAAACTCGCGCGATGGACAAACTATTTCTCATAGACGGACATTCGCTGATTTTCAGGATGTACTACGCCTTTATGAGGCGCCCTATGATCAACTCCAAAGGGGTTGACACATCCATCCTGTACGGCTTTACAAAATACCTGCTGGAGATAATCTCCAAGCAGCACCCGACACACCTGGCGGTGGCGTTCGATCCCCACGCGGCCACCTTCCGCCACGAGGCCTATCCCCCTTACAAGGCCAACCGCAGCGAGGCGCCGGAACTGGTGCACGAGGCGCTGGAGCCGCTCTGCGAACTGCTTAAGGCAATGGACATCCCGGTGCTGATGCGTCCCGGATTCGAGGCCGACGACGTAATCTGCAGCGCCGCCAAACACTTTGCCGGCGACAACATGCAAGTGTATATGGTGACCCCCGACAAGGACTTCGGGCAGGCGGTGACGGGCAACATCTTCCAGTTCAAGCCTGGCAAGGCGGGCGACGACGACACGGTGCTGGACGAGGCGGCCATCTGCGCAAACTACGGCATCAGCAGTTCCCGACAGGTGATAGACATCCTCACCATCTGGGGCGACGCCTCCGACAACGTCCCCGGCGTTAACGGCGTGGGCGAGGTCGGCGCAAAGAAACTAATCGGCACCTACGGCAGCGTAGAGAACATCTACGCCCATCTGGACGAACTCACCCCCAAGTTGCGCGAGAACTTCGAGGCGGCGCGGGACCATATAGAAATGAGCAAGTTCCTGGTCACCATAAAGGACGACATCGACGTCGGGGTGGCTCTGGACGACCTGCGCCTGACCGCCAACTGCAACGCGGAGGTTCGCGAACTCTTCGACAAATACGAATTTCCCAGCCTGATACGAATGCTGCCCGAAGGAGAAGGCACCGCCTGCGCCGTGGCACAGACCAGGCACCTGAAGTGCAGTGAGGCCTCCCCCGCCGACGTGATATCCGCCGCCCGCAAGGCGCAGAGCGCAGCGGTCAGCGTCGGGGAAAAGATCATCCTTGCCGCTGGCGACAAATACGCCCAATTCGCCAAGAACGACCCCGCCGCCCTGTCGCTGCTCGCCGATAAAACTGTCACCAAATGCGGCCACGGCCTCAAGGAATCGATGCACCGCCTGGGCGCCGGTATGGCCGGAGCGCTGATGGACATCGAGATAATGCACTACCTCCTAAATCCGGAGGTGAACCATAAGACCGAATACCTTCTCCGCAGCTATCTTGAGCTGGAACTGGAGCCCGAACCAAGCACGGAAGAAGATGCCGCTCCGGCACAGCTTGACCTCTTCTCGATGGCATCGCCGCAGACAGAAACAAAGGAAACCGAAAACGCCTGCCGCAGTTGCGTAGCCGCCGGAATGCTGGCCCCCGCGATAGAGAAAGAACTGCGCGAAAAAGGCTTATACGAACTCTACGAGAAGATAGAAATGCCGCTGATTCCCGTCTTATACGACATGGAATGCGAAGGGGTCAAGATAGACGTGGCGCAGCTGCACAGCTTCGGCGCCTCACTGGAGGGGGACATCGCCCGCCTGGAGAGCGAGATCCGCGACATCGCCGGCGACCCCGCCCTGAATGCCTCCTCGCCCAAACAGATTGGCGTGCTGCTCTTTGAAAAGCTCAAGCTCGACCCCAAGGTCAAGAAGAGCCGCACCGGCGCCTACACTACAGACGAAGAAACCCTGCAGGCCCTGTCCGACCGCCATCCGGTAATAGAAAAGATACTGGAATACCGCGGCCTCAAGAAGCTGATGACCACCTACATAGCGCCGTTCCCGGGTTACATAGACTCCGCCGACGGCCGCGTCCACACCACCTTCACCCAGGCCCTGACCGCCACCGGACGTCTTTCCAGCATCAAGCCCAACCTGCAGAACATCCCCGTCCGCACCTCGCTGGGCCAGGAGATCCGCCGCGCATTCGTCCCCGGCGCTGACTGGATAGTGGCGGCCGACTACTCGCAGATCGAGCTGAGAATAATGGCGCACCTGAGCGGCGACCCCTCGCTGGTGGCCGACTTCCAGACGGGCGACGACATCCACGCCGCCACCGCCGCCAAGATCTTCCGAGTGCCGGTTGCCGAGGTCACCAAAGACCAGCGGCGACAGGCCAAGACCGCCAACTTTGGCATCATGTACGGCATATCGTCGTTCGGCCTGGCGCAGCGGCTGGGCATCCCCCGCGGCGAGGCCAAGGCGCTGATAGACGACTACTACCGCACCTTCCCCGGCATCCGCGCCTACATCGACAAGGTGATAGCGCAGGCTCGCGAGAAGGGCTACGTGGAGACCATCTTCGGCCGGAGGCGATACCTGCCCGACATCAATTCCAAGAACTTCACCGTCCGCAGTCTGGCGGAGCGCAACGCCGTGAACGCCCCCATCCAGGGGAGCAGCGCCGACATCATAAAACTGGCCATGATTAACGTCCACAAGCGGCTGGCGCAGGAGGGCTACCGTAGCCGGATGGTGCTGCAGATTCACGACGAACTGCTCTTTGACGTATACGAAGAGGAGCGGGAACGCCTGATGAAGATGGTGGTGGAAGAGATGCAGAACGTATGCAAGCTGGCCGTCCCGGTAATCGTAGACTGCAACGCCGGCAAAAACTGGCTGGAGGCCCACTAGATGGAACAGATACTCAAATATTTCCCCGAGCTGACCGACCTGCAGAAAGAGCGTTTCGCCGCCCTTCAGAGTCTCTATACCGACTGGAATTCCAAGATAAACGTCATCTCCCGCAAGGACATGGAGAGCTTCTACGAACATCACGTACTCCACTCCCTTGCCATCGCAGCGGCATACGATGCCGCCCTGTCGGCAAAAGGCCAGACAATTCTGGACGTAGGCACCGGCGGCGGCTTCCCCGGCATTCCGCTGGCCATCTTATACCCGGAATGTCAGTTCACCCTTTGCGATTCCATCGGCAAGAAGATAAAAGTGGCCTCGGCGGTGGCGGAGGCGCTCAAGCTGGACAACGTCACCTGCGTCAACGCCCGCGCCGAAGCACTGCCGGAGCGTTACGACTGGATTGTCTCCCGCGCCGTGACATCGATGGACAAATTCCTCCGGTGGGTCCGCGGAAAATACAATAAAGGCATCATCTGCCTCAAGGGAGGCGACGTGGAATCGGAACTTGAGACCTGCTTCTCCCGACGCCAGCTCAATCCAAAGAAGGTGTCAGTCAGCGATATAAGCCTGTTTTTCAAGGAAGATTGGTTCGAAACAAAAAAAGTTGTGTTCATCTCGCAATAATTTTTGGTAATTTGCTCAAGACTATTTACTTTTGCAGTCCCAAAATTTCGAAATAATAAAAATAACACGATATGAAACGCACATTTCAGCCCTCTATCCGCAAGCGTCGCAACAAACACGGCTTCCGTGAGCGCATGTCCACTCCCAACGGCCGCCGCGTGCTTGCAGCACGTCGCCGTCACGGCCGCAAGAAACTCACCGTTTCCAGCGAGGACCGTTTCTAATTAGCTTACGGCACGTAAAAATAGAGGCCCATGCGGGTCTCTTTTTTTATGCCCGATATTTTATATCTTTGTATCTGTTATGGCTACTCTCAAAGATAAACCGCTGCTGCGCAACTTCATCTGGGGCATCGTGTTCGTGATTGCGATGGTGCTTCTCGCGCAGATTTACCTGGCGATATTCACCCGTCACAATAAAGAGCTCACCGTTCCCGACTTCACCGCCTTGGATATGCGCACCGTAGAGAAGGTGGCAAAGAACCTCCACCTGCGCGTCGAGGTCGCCGACAGCGTCTTTGTAAAGCATCTGCCGCTGGGCGTGGTATTCTCCCAGAATCCCGTCGCCGGCAGCCGCGTCAAGAAAAACCGCCGCATATTCATCACCCTCAACTCCACCGTTCCCCGGATGGTATCGGTACCCACGGTCATCGGTTATTCTCTGCGTCAGGCACAGGCAGAACTGGCCGCCAACGGCCTCGGCGTGGGCAAGTTGACCTACGTAAATGATATCGCTACCAACAACGTCCTGCGCCAGCAGTATAACGGCAGGGACATACCCAGCGGCCGCAAGGTTGAGACAGAGAGCAAGATAGACCTGGTGCTGGGCCTCAACGATGAGGACAACACCACCGATGTGCCAAATGTAAAGGGCTTCACAACCAGCGTAGCGGGAAGCAGCATCATAGAGAATTCGCTTAATGTGGGTAAGATTCGCTACGACGACAGCGTCAAGAACTACGCCGACAGCCTGCACGCCGTGGTCTACAGCCAGACACCCGGCGCCGGCTCGCACGTGGGCATGGGCCGCTCGGTGGACATCTACCTCACAGTCAATCCGGAAAAAATAAAATAGGATGGCCGACCCCAGGGACGAGGAACTCCTGCAGGAAGATCTTGAACAGAGCGAGAGCGACGAGCAGTTGTTCGAGCACTACCGCTTTGTCGTGGACAAAGGGCAGGCGCCCCTGCGCATAGACCGATACATCGTAAGCAAGATGGAGCAGACCTCGCGCCACCGCATTCAGCTGGCGCTTGAGGCGCAGTATGTGCGTGTGGACGGCCGCCCTGTCAAGGCCAATTACAAGGTCAAGCCGGGCGATACCATCACCATAATGCTCCCCTACCAGCGACGCGGCTTCGAGGTCCATCCCGAGCCGATTCCGCTGAACATAGTCTACGAAGACGACGACCTGCTGATAGTGAACAAGCCCGCCGGAATGGTGGTACACCCCGGTTTCGGACACTTCAGCGGGACACTCATAAATGCGTTGGCATACCATCTGGGCATAAGCCAGGACGCCGACGCCACCGACGAACGGATGGGAGTGCTGGTGCACCGCATCGACAAGGACACCTCCGGACTGCTGGTGGTGGCCAAGAACGAAATCTCACAACTGAAGCTGGCTGGGCAGTTCTTTGAGCATTCCATCAAGCGGACCTACTGGGCGCTGGTGTGGGGCAATGTGGCTTCTGATTCCGGAACCATCGAAGGGAACATCGGGCGCGACCCCAACGACCGGATGCGGTTCAAGGTGTTTGAAGACGGGTCTGCCGGCAAAACTGCCATCACACATTACCGCGTGCTGGAACGTTTCGGATATACCACTTTGGTGGAATGCAATCTGGAGACGGGCCGCACCCATCAGATCCGCGTCCACATGAACTATATCGGCCATCCGCTGTTCAACGACGACCGATACGGCGGCGACCGCGTCCTCAAAGGCCCCATCTACGCCAAGTACAAACAGTTCATCGACAACTGCTTCCAGATTATGCCGCGCCAGGCGCTTCACGCCAAGACCCTGGGCTTCATCCACCCCGGCACCCACAAGGAGATATTCTTCGACAGCGACATCCCCGCCGACTTCACCGCGCTGCTTGAAAAGTGGCGCTCCTACGCCACCGGCCGCGACATCCTCAAAACCGTTCAGGAAGAGGAATACTAGTTTTTCTTGCCCCCTTGTGCTGGTAACAGTGCATGCTGCAGCAGCGTTACCCGCATTTTGAGCCTAATTTGAGGGTAACAGTACATTTTTTAGCAGCGTTACCCGCAAAAACGCCCCATTTTGAGGGTAACAGTGCTCGCGCCCGAAGCGTTACCCGCACTATTCCTGGTCCAGAAGTCGGGCGGCAGTGGCATAACTCACCCCGCATACCCGAGCAATCTGGTTTGCATCGGCGCTGAAACGGTAGCGGATCTGGCGGGCAAACTCGGACTGCTCTTCCTCATTCAATGCAACAAATGCCGATTTCTGAAACAGGCTCCGGCACAGGTCCGGCATCGCCGCCAAAATGGTCTGATCCCGGAACGCGGGAAGATTGCTCCCTCCGGACTCGAGCCTCTTCTTCGCCTTGGAGGAGTTATTAAGAAAGTATGTCATCCTGTTGGGAGAGCGGAAGCATTCTTCCACGGCCTCCACATCCACATACATCTGAGGCGGGATGTAACCGTCGTCACAAATAATCCAGTCTTCCGGCAAACCTTCAAAGTCACTATGAATCAGTCTCACGACAGCACGGTGGGAGAAACTTCCCAGCGGGTGGCCGCCTGTCTTGGATAGGTTGAAGAACACATTGCCCGTCCCCCACGGCCACTGATTGGGGTACGAGCATATATTGGCTGCGACACTATTCATCTGAACGTATGCTATTGCTCGCTCGGGCGCCTCGTCATCATACGGAATTGGCTTGACATCCACGTCGTTGAGCCTCAAGAACTTTTTGAGGCCGTACTTACGTCTCATATAAATAGAATATCTGTGCTTGAATCCGTTAATAAAGTCCAACACATCTTCCCTGTCTCCTCGCAGGACAAAGTGTACATGATTTGACATCAGGATAAAAGCCAGCACAGAGACATCCTGGCAACAGACAGCCTGAATGGCGACATAGTTCATTGCCACCTTGAAATCTTCCTCGTCCCTAAACCACAGGCTGTCCTCAAGGTGGTCAGTCGAGAGCAAATAAATCATCTTCATAACAATCTCCGGCACTATTGCTCCGGTATTACAAATATACTGGGAAATCTCTATATTTGTCAAGAGCGAATTATGACTTTAGAAGAACATCCATTCCAGCCATTTCTGCCAGACGGTGCAAGGATTCTTTTCTTGGGAAGCTTCCCGCCGCCGGCGCACCGCTGGTGCATGCCTTTCTACTACCCCAACTGGATCAATGACTTCTGGAGAATAATTGGGCTCATCCATTTTGGCAACAAGAATCATTTCTGCCTCATCCCTGAAAAGGAGTTTGACGAAGACGCCATCCGCACCTTTTGCACTGAGGCAGGGATGGCATTCTACGACACTGCCTGCGAAGTCCGCCGGCTTAAGGACAATGCCTCCGACGCCTTCCTGGAAGTGGTTAAGCCGACTGACATACCGGCGCTCCTGTCTCAAATTCCAGACTGCGGCACGCTGGTGACGACAGGGCAAAAGGCGACCGAAGTGCTTTCAGAACGATTCGGATGCACGATTCCCGCAATCGGAGAATCTGTGGAAATATGCATTGAACAAGCGCCTGGGCTCGACAATGTGGCGAGAATTCAAGAGAACTGCGGCCCCGACAACAAGATATACCATCGCACTGTCCGCTTTTGGAGGATGCCTTCCACATCACGCGCATATCCGCTGCCGCTGGAGCAGAAAGCGGAGATCTACCGCAGACTGTTCGAGTAGAGTATCTTTTCAAGTGTTGGTAACGCTGCTTGCGAGGGCATCGTTACCCGCAAAATAGGCCAAAAATGAGGGTAACGCTACAGGATGACGCACTGTTACCCGCACTTAGTTCTCAATGAAGATGGAGATTCCTATTTTACAATCCTGTCCGCGTGGGCGGCGACAAAGTTTTTCCAGTTGGTGGAGGCTTTCTTGTCGGTCATGGGATTGGTGAGCTGGTAGAAGTGGCACATAGCGATGGCGATGGCGTCGCTGGCGTCCAGATATTTGACATCCAGCTTGACGTCCATGGTGCGTTCCAGAATCTCTTTGACCTGCTCTTTGCTGGCCGCGCCCTTGCCGGTGATGGCCATCTTGACCTTGCGGGGTGCGTATTCGAAAATGGGGATATTGCGCTGAAGTGCGGCGGCGATGGCTGCACCCTGCGCCCGGCCCAGCTTAAGCATCACCTGCGGATTCTTGCCGTAGAACGGGGCCTCGATGGCCAGGTCGTCGGGCTTATATTGGTCGTACAACTCCCCCACTTCGATGAATATTCGGCGGAGCTTTTCGAAATGATCTTTTTCTTTACGTAGGTCGATGATTCCCAGATCCACGAAGTGGACCTTCTTGCCATCAACAAGAATGACCCCGTAGCCCATAATCTGGGTACCGGGGTCTATTCCCATAATGACTCTCTGGCCGTTCCGGTTCATTTAGTCGATGCGGTCGAAACCGGTCCACTTGCGCAGAACCTCGGGGACCATTATGCAGTCGCCCTTCTGGTTGTTCTCCAAGATTGCAGCCACGATGCGCGGCAATGCCAGCGAGCTGCCGTTGAGGGTATGGGCCAGCTGGATCTTGCCGTCCTCGTCTTTGTAACGGAGTTTGAGGCGGTTGGCCTGATAGGACTCGAAGTTGGAAACCGAGCTGACCTCCAGCCACCTCTCCTGAGCTGCGCTGAAGACCTCGAAGTCGTAGGTGATGGCACTTGTGAAGCTCATGTCGCCGCCGCATAGACGAACAATGCGGAACGGCAGGCCAAGGCTGGCCACCAGCCTCTCTACGTGCGCCACCATACCATCCAGTGCCTCATAGGATTTCTCGGGCAGACTGAGCTGCACGATCTCGACCTTGTCGAACTGATGCAGACGGTTCAGGCCGCGGACGTCCTTGCCGTAGGAGCCGGCCTCGCGGCGGAAGCACGGGGTATAGGCGGTCATTTTAACGGGGAAGTCTTTCTGCGCCAGGATCACGTCGCGATAGATATTGGTAACAGGCACCTCTGCTGTAGGCACCAAGTAGAAGTTGTCCAAAGTAGCGTGGTACATCTGACCCTCTTTGTCGGGCAGCTGACCGGTGCCGAAGCCGGAAGCTTCGTTCACCATTACGGGCGGCTCAACTTCCAGGTAGCCGGCGGCGGTGTTGAATTCCAAGAAGTAATTGATAAGCGCGCGCTGCAGCTTGGCACCCTTACCCTTGTAAACGGGAAAACCCGCGCCGGTGAGTTTCACGCCCAGGTCAAAGTCGATGATGTCGTATTTGCGGGCCAGTTCCCAGTGAGGCACTTTGCTCTCGGACAGGTTGGGAATTTCGCCCTCCATCTTTACGATGACATTGTCGTCCGCATTCTTACCTTCGGGCACCTGTGCGCACGGCAGATTGGGCAGCAGCACCAGCAAATCGTTCTGCTTTTTCTCCGCCTCGGCCATCTTCTCTTCCAGCGCCTTACTCTGCTCTTTCAGAGCCGCCACTGAAGCCTTTGCCGCCTCTGCAGCCTCGCGGTTGCCAGCCTTCATCAGGGCGCCAATCTCCGCCGCCTTGGCCTTCTGCTGCTGCAGAAGTGCATCCATTTCGCTCTGGGCTGCGCGCCTGTCGCGGTCGCAACCGAGTATCTGGTCCACAATTTCTTTGGCGTCAAAGTTCTTGACTGCCAGTCTTTCCACAACGAATTCGGGCTTTTCCCTGAGAAGTTTCAGCTGTAGCATTATCTCAAATTTTAATTATTCACTTTTAGAGCAGCAAATATAGCAAATAATCCTTTGCGTTATGCTTGCAAGATGGCGCGGAACGATTCGGGCAGGGCGACATTGTCAAGATCCGACGCCGCCTTAAACAGCGGGGCGATCTCTTCGTCCCGGAAGCCGGCGATGCCGCAGCCAATCCTGGTTACCCAGAAGAACAACTCCGGATGTTCCTTGGCAAACAGAACAAACTCATCTACATACCCGGCGACATAGTCCACCCCACCTTCCATGGTCGGAATGGCATACGACTGCCCCTGCAGACCTACTCCCTGCCCCCACACTGCACCGAACTTGTCAAACGCCACACGCGCCGCTCCGCCCATATGCTGTCCATGGATATTGCTCCCGAACACGAACACCTCGTTCGGCCCAAGAGAAGTAATGTAGTCAGGGGTGATGTGTTTCATGCGATTCTTTTCTGCGAAGGTAATACCTTTTTTTGTATGAATCGATTTGATTACTACCTTTGCATAAACACCCGAAAGGGGCTGTCGTTGGCAAAAATTTGAACATCAGGGGTCGGCTTGTCCGGCTCCTTTTGTTTTGCACTCTTGTTTTCTTTTTTCAGGTGTACGCAAAGTGCAGACATGTATGTCTACGGCAAATATAGACCCTGCTCTGGCTAAAAAACGAGACATTTTCTCAAATCTTTCGGAATTGAGAGCCCAAAACAAAAAAAGTTTTTCTAAAAAAACGAAGCGGTGATTCCAGAAACGAAAAAAGCCGCCTAGGCGGCGACTTCCTGGGGCTCGCATCAAGTCTCCTTGAGAGGGTTGTCATCCCTTCTGCCCGAATTCCCCGTGACGATTCCACCACAAAGATACTCACATTTCCGGAACCTCCAAATAAAACTGACCGACGACGACATCACCCCCGGCGACCTTCCTAAAGCCCTTGGCGCCTCCACCGCCCGTCGGGACAACTCCTGTCGCCGCATCCCCTAAGCGCTTTGCCGGACGTTTTTGAAAAAACTCGACTGTTTCTAAAAACGCACAATAAAGAGCGACCTGTCAATTTTTTAAGATTTGAGGAAATGACTCGTCGAGTGACGAAGGATTCTCTATATTGCGGCGGATAAATATCGTAGTTATGGAGATTCCGAAGGGTAACAGCCGGGATGATATCAAAGCCCGGAAGCAGATCATCAAGGACTTTTATGCCGCTTGGATTGCAGACCATCCTGACAAGAAGGTCTGGAACAAATCCTTAAAAGCATACATCCACATCAAGTTCACGTCCATCAATGAAACGGTGGGGCATGCCTCTGGTACAGCCGAGTCTACAGAAGCCGTTCTCAACCTATCTACTATACTCGAAAAGGCATGCCTAATCTCTCAGAAACAGAGGAAGCAAGAAGACAACAATCAAAAGCAGTTCTCAAGGATTCTTATCCTTATGTATGGTAATGTAAAACTTACCGTCGGTTTGCAACGATCCACGGGTGAATATGTTCAGTACTGCATAACTGTACCAGGAAGCCGCATGCATAAATAATAAAAGCCGCCTAGGCAGCGACTTTAAAGAGGGGCTCGTATCAAGTAACACTTGAGAGGGTTGTCAACCCTTTCCGAATTCCCCGTGACGATTCCACCACAAAGGTAATCACATTTCCGGAACCTCCAAATAAAACTGACCGACTACGACGTCCGCTCGGGGCAGAAGCCTCTTATAATGACTGGGGCCAGGCCCCAGACCCCTCGCTTCAGCCTTGCTATCGCACTGCCCACCCTGCTCGGCTTCCGCTATCGCCTGCTGGCGATTACTAACCCGCACCCCGGTCCCGCCAAAGCGCCCGTCGCGTTTAAAGGGAGATAGCAACCAAAGGCGACATCACCCCCGGCGACCTTCCTAAAGTCTTCGGCGCCTCCACAGCCCGTCGGGACGGCTCGTGTCGCCGCATCCCGTAAGCGCTTTTGCCGGGACAAACAAAAACCGACAACTGGTTGTTGTCGGCTTATTGTAAAAAAGACACCTCCGGCGGTATTAGTGACATCGATCCGGAACCTCACGGCTAACAGAATGGCACAGCTCCTCTGCAGGATGTCTTAAACATTACAAAGATAATCACACTCCCAGAAACCGCAAACAAAGACTGAGTTTTGCTCACGATATATGGTAGTAGAAAGCCTACATACCCATGGCTAGTTGAGAACTTTATCAAAGCATTGGACTGGCTCATATCGTTCCTCGGAAACGCCTCCCTGATAAAAAAGCACAACACGTACATGCGTTTCTTTAACAAACCGTTCAGCCTGTTGCTTTGATAATGTGATTTTTATACGACCAATATCTATTAGTTCTCCCGGAAATATTGGTGTAGTTCCTATTGCACTTATTTTGACTCCATCCTTCCAAACCGTATAATTAATAGTGTCTTGATTAACATCCCAACTAATCTTTTTAAACGAGATGCCACCATGGCTTGTTAAATAGTAGTTTAGCTTATATAAGGTCTCGGGCACATTGCTATCGTTTACAATACTTGTATGAAACGAAATCTCAATTACATCATCATCACCTTTGCAACCGCGATATACAGAAAAGTCATTAATAGCCAAGGTCGCTTTATTAACTCTAAAGAATAAATCACGGATCTCATACTCTTCCATTATGGCTGAAGTGACACCTAACCTGCGATAATACTTATGATCACTGCTCATATGCGGTGCACTCGCGCTCCTTGGTATCCTTACAACATAAACAGATCTATCAAGATGACCGTCAAATCTAATAGGGAATATTTCTATGCCCTGTATGCGTCTGCTAATTCTAGAATTAATAATTTGTTCCAACCATTCTTTTGTGTATATGTTTCCATCAATAAACGACAAAGCTCCTGCGCAATGATTCTCTTCGGAAATACCATACACTATAATACCTCCATCAGAATTAGCGAACGCTGATACATCCTTTGCGATTTCATCCTTTTTTTTATCGCTTTTGTCAAGAGCTCGACTTTCTTTAAAGTCGAGATAAACAGTCTCTTCAACACCGTTATCAATCAGACTTTGAATGTCACTCTGTGAATAATCAGGAAGCTTTAAAAAATCCATTTACAATTATTCATTATTACCAAGGAAAGATATCTTTTTTAAAGGCAGCATATTCTTATCGTCATCAGACATTTTATCATAATACTCCTGCCACATAGAAATGAATTCATCGCCATCAATAAGACGAATAAACTTGTCACCACTCGATGCTGCGTGTTTAGCATCAGCCGAATAAGTGCCAGATGTAACAAATAATGCGATATCGCCAGCTTTCAATACGCCGAGTAACGCGCGCACATCAGCAGCACCTGTTACGGTATCAGGCTTGTGTTTAACTTGAACCTTAATGCGGGGTGTTTGTGCTCCAAGAGGATCGACATAAGCCACTATATCGATGCCACCATCCTTGCCCTTGGGCGCCACAGACTGAATGTAGTAACCCATAGCCTTTAGCAATGCGGCAACCAAATCCTGAAACTCGTATGGATTCTTGTTCTTTAGGAAATCTCGGATACCGTTTGCTGCCCTTTCGGAAAGAGTCTCGAGTTCAATAATATTCTCTTTTGCCGGGTCGCTCTCTTCTTCTTGCTTACTTGGTGAAGCAGAGGATTTAGGATCTTTAGTTCGGTACCACTCATTGTATCGCTGCGCCGCAATCTCACGCATCTTATCCGCCCCTAACTTAAGAGCTTCCTCCCCTTCTGGCGTAATTGTCCAGGTTCCGTTTTTCTTGATTAAGAAACCTGCCCTGACATAGTCCACCGATGAAAAATGCATATTACTTTGCCAGCGAATATTACCAGTATTCTCTAGGATCTCCTTTTCCCAAGGTGAAAGATCAACCGCCTTTTCTATCTCTCGTATCAATAATCGAATCGGCATACTCCCGCCGTTCTTCGAGAGGATGGACATTGCCGCAAACATTGTTTTGGCTGAGGTCTGATAAGATTTAGATGTTGTCTTCATTTCTTAACGATATATATCACAAATGTATTGTTTTATACTTATTCTCAGCGTCACTACATATTCTCACTCTGTTCTGTCTGGAATGACCGTATCACTCAATAAAGAAATATCTTCAAGAACCAACTTTTACCAGTCAGTAAAATGGCAGCAGGAACATAATGTTAGTGCTATACACGCCTTAGGTCACTAACTATATCTATCAACGAAAATCAGGAAAAGTCCTATCAATCCATTCAACCCAACTAGCCACGGTCTGTGCTCTTCTATTATATACGGCCTCCGCAAGCCGCGTATGCTTTTTCATTAGACCTATAATATCACCGCGATCAAGGGGTGCACCTATCATACGTTGAGTAAAGAACACCCCTCCAAAGATAGGGTCACTAACGATTCTTCTTGCGATTTCAACAACTTTTTCAGAGTGCTGGAGTGATAATATTTCTAAGCCGTAATGCGTAAAGCTCCGGTCAGGAGTGAGAAACCCTAAATAAACACACGCTGATACATAGTAGTCGACTTGTCTATCGGTAAGGTCTCCTATGATATGAGCGATATGGGATCTGTTTTTAACTAGATTTGGATCCTCAATACTCATTATTGTAATGACCTTTTCGAGGTCATTAGCTTGTGGAAAAGTATAACTATTGTCCTCCATAAATCAGTACTTCATTAGCTCTGGTTCTATTTGTTCCATCTGAGTTAATCGATCTATTGGCCTGGATTATCTCTATCTGGTAACGATTATCATTGAAGAGTTTCTCGACAAATGGTGTCTGATTGTTACTGACAAGAACAGAACATCCTCTATCCACGAGTTCGTCGCAAGTGAGCTTTAGACGTTCTAAATCAGCTCGGGTAAAGCCACGATCAACATATAGGGTGAAGCCATTTCTTTCATAGTCATAGGGCGGATCAAAATAGACAAAGTCTCCAGCCATAGCACCATTAACACATTCTGCAAAGTCGACATTCATAATACGGACTTCGGCTTTATTGAAATAATGGCTTATGGATAGGATACGTCTTTCAATGAGCTCAAGGGGAAAACCCATTGAGCCTATAGGTGTATTGAACTGTCCATTGCTATTAACTCTGAATAACCCATTATAACAAGTTCTATTGAGATAGATAATTCTGGCAGCCTTCTCCAATAATGGACGGTTCTGGTATGTGTTACACCTATCCCAAGACCTAATTCGATAATACTCATCTGGGTCACGATCTACGTTAAACTGCCTAAGCTGCTCAATAAGTTCTTGAGGATGGTCCTTTACTTGTAAATAGACATTAAATATTTCAGGGTTAAAATCATTAATGACTGCTCTGGGCTCCTCCAATCTAAAGCACAACGATCCCCCTCCGATAAAGGGCTCATAATATACACCCTTATCAGGATTTAGCCTATGATTATTTATGTAAGGAAGCAAATTCTTCAGTAACTGTCTTTTGCCTCCAGCCCATTTTAGAATTGGATCCATCCTACTCTAACCCAAATGCCAAAAACAGTTCATGAATCTCTGTATACTGACTGCCAAGTACTGCTTTTGAATCCGTAATCCTCTTTTCGTAAACGTCTAGTGCTTTGAGCCAATTAATTGTCTGTACTTTTGTCTTTTTCAGTTGCCCATTCGCAGTCAATATGACTTGAAGCCAATCTGTCCAGTTTGATGCATATCCGACAATCTGGGCAATTTCGTCATAAGAAATGAATGACCAAAAATCCACTGGTGTGGAATCTCCGTTAATCTTTCTCTTTGTTTCCTCTGATGTCGTACGTTGACGAATGCTGTTTATTGTCTTCTCTGGAGCAAACTTATACAACCAAGCATCGTCTGTGCCCTTCGTTTCTTTTATTTTAGCAATCAAACACTCACTTAAGAGCTTTAACTCACGAGAAGCGTTATCCGTATTACTTGGATCATTTTCCTTAATATAGGCCTCTAGAACATCATTAGTAAATTCTGGATACTTCTCATGAAATGCAAGTTGCAGTTTGATTCTGGATTTACTCTTCGCTGCCGCACCACGGAAACCCTTAATCTCAGTAGCAATTTGCGGGTCGATGGTATCTAACACGTCAGCAAGCTTTAATACCCATGGCTCGCATTTTTTAAACAAAGCATCTGCAGATAAAGTAGCCGCCCCTCCCTCTTCAATGGAATTAACGATGAACACGATATCGCCAATGACGCGAATAACCGCATACATCATATTGTTGATTGTAAGATACCCAGAGTCTCCTCTATTCCATTCTGCTGCACAATAATCCTTTAGCGTTTTGAGACACTTATAGATGAATGATAGGAAGAACTCTGTCGTTTGCTCCGTAGTGGACTTATCTAATAACCCTTTTTGGGTAATCGTGTTTGAGTCCTTTTTGTATTTGTTAAACAGGCCAGTATCTGTAATTGCATCCTTTATGTATTCAATGGTTATACACATCATCGAGTCAGCCTCATTCTCTCCCATAACAATTCTCCCGTATAAAGGGGATGAGGAATCTTCTCCGAGTTTCTGCCCATAATAAAGCATAAGCGCTCGCTGACGCTGTTCATCAATTTTTGAATCCAGCAAAAGGTCTACCGTAAGAATGTTTCTCAATGCTTTAGATACCTTTTTCTGATTCTCATTGATGTCCATAAACATCTTAACTTGAGAATCTTTGTCAAGATCTACAAATGCAACAACTGGGATTGTATTCTTTTGTGCATATTTAGTTCCCGAGTAACCATATAGTCTATGCTGACCATCAATAACATAGATTGAATGATACTGCTGCGGCAGCGTTAGCTTTCCAATCCTTGAAGAAGAGTCTTCTACCTGAATATTCTTGGCAGCAAGGTCAAATTGAATACCAGACTTGCCAGGGTCTATGGATACAATAAGGGAGTTAGGGAAGAATCCACCAGCTTGTACAAACTCACGGATCTTTTTTAGCCTTTTTTTGTCAATTAATCTTTGATAGGTAGGCATCTCATCATGATTTGCGCTATTCCTATGCAGAATAAATGAAAGCTTTAATAATCGTTCGGGCTCAATCAAAAACGTATAATAGGTTAGCTTTCCCATATTCCCTTCGATAGCAGGAACTTGGGAATTAATATTCGCAACTTTTTCGCCAGAAAATATTGAGCCCAACAATTGGTACCTCGCAGATGCTCCAAGATGCTCCGATAGGTTGGTTATGTATTTAAGATGCTCGTTGGAGTAATTCAAGAAACGGAAGTCATGGATTCTTTTCAAATCCTGCGAGCCAAGAACATAATTCTTTGTTGCAAAAATAAATTTGCACTTTCTTTTGGGGTACTTCTTCTTGATTTCAGTCACTAAGCCCGGATACTTGCCGTTCCAGGCCTCAAGGGTCTCTTTCCAGTCTTTTGTGTTATTAAGAGTCTCAGTCGCTTTACACTCTATAAAAAGGCAGACATCATCATCAATAGCCAGAACATCAATCTGTTGAGTTAGATCAGGTTCCTCTTTGCGATATGACATCTTGAAAAGACGGGAGGAATTCATCACCTTGAACCCCATCTTATAAAAAAGAATCCACATATCATCTTCGAAGGCATCACTATAACTCTTTTTCTTTACAACCTGCCAATCGCCATTCTTATAGAGCTTAACCTTGTCATAAACCTTGAGATCAAGCTTGTCAACAAGATCCTTTTTCACTCTCTCAGGTTTGCCAGGCTGCCTTCGTACATTATATTCTTCTACGAGAGCATCTCCTTCAACGAGAAGGTCCCATGTAGTCGCCATAATTTGTAGTATGTTATGTGTTTGGTGCTTTGACCTCAAATATACTAATTATTTCACACAGTTAGTGACTGCATACTTAGAAAACTATTATAATAAACTTGATTAGAGACAGTGTCATTACCGTAACTAAACCATCTATAAAGAATGCGAAATGCCACGATGCCTCGTCTCGTCCCCCAAACCGCCACCTCCCCCACTTCATCTCAAGCCGTCCTACCGGCGGTGGAGGCGCCGAGGACTTTAGGAAGGTCGGCGGGGGCGATTGTGCCAGGGGTTGCTATCTCCTTATTGGGCGCGTAGGGCGGTTTTGGGGGCCGGGGTGCACGGAGCGAAGGGGCAGATATCGTCCGGAGCTTGAATGCTTTCAGGGGCAGATTTTTGCCCGGAAAGCATTGCAAGCGGAGGCATCTGCACCGAGCGGACGTTTTTAAAAACGTACATTTCTCACCAGATTTCCTGACATTTTCCGTTTTGGGTGACTTGTTTCGTCATCTTTGTGCGCAGCAAACGACAAAGATTTGCTATATCACAAATATGTGCTACATTTGTAATTGAAACGGGTATGACGTGGAGAGAATTTGAGAGACACGCGCGTAAGAAA